>Ga0194037_1000940_pt1 | contig 22084 bp, 1 predicted proteins | sample JunL306m_MetaG_FD_148653 | JGI IMG/M metagenome (GOLD analysis project Ga0194037, IMG submission 148653) | Anoxic zone freshwater microbial communities from boreal shield lake in IISD Experimental Lakes Area, Ontario, Canada - Jun2016-L304-6m | ecosystem: Environmental > Aquatic > Freshwater >...
AGTGCCAACCGCCTGAACCACCGCCAGAGTATTGCCATTGCTGGTCGGTGCGGCCAGAAAGCCCCAACTGACGTTTCCTGACATATCGCCTTGCAGAGAAGGTGATATGCTTAAAGGTGTCGTGCCGCTATTCTCAATCGTCTCCAGATAGCGTAGATAGGAACCGCCCGTCGGCAGGTACAGTTTCCGGCTGAAGATAGCTCCAACGGAAACCCATGGTTGAAAAACGAGCTGACCATCGGAAGCATACCAGCCGCTTTGACTCAGATATGATCCTCCCCCACCTGCAAACGAGCCGAACAACTGATTAACAAAGGAAAACGGCCCGCTGAGTGTGCTATCAGTACTCCCGCCATAGCTTACCCTGCCACCTTCTGAAAGATCGTAGATAAAAGGATCACCGCTCCGTTGCATGTTCAAACGGCTGTAATACAATATCCTTTGCGCTGGTTGGATAGTTACATCCTGCGAAAGCATTCCTCCCTCAACAAGCCGACCGGATGCAGAACCGCTGTAATACGGGCCTTCTCCTCCGCCGGCATAGCCCGCGTATGTGATTAAATAGCCATCCGCAGGAAGGTTGGCAAACCCGTACCGGCCACTGCAATCAGTGTTGCGGGTCCAGTACGTAGAGCCATCGCTTATCCTGGTCAGATCAACCTCGAAATTGCAGTAATCTTTCAGTAAACCATCCGGGGCATTAAGGACGCCACTGATGGTGCCCGGCAGTTGGGTCAGGGTAAGATCTACCGGACCGATCGATACGTGTTGCGCATCAAGTGTGCCCGTTGCGACATTGCTGCTGCTCACCACACCGCCACTCCTGTCGAGCAATTCGGCTTTCACCGTAAACGATCCGTAGGGAACCTGACTGAAACTGAAGCCGCCGGCTACATCGGTCTTTGACGTGAGATTGAGAACACGGTCAGCATAAGTCAATACTATGTTCATGTCTGCAACGGCATTGCCACCCTGCTTGAGCGTTCCGGAGATTGTACCGGCAGGGTCCAGAGTAATGTTCTGCCCGGTAATTGCCTGATCGAAGCCGGTTATCGTGCAGGGATCAGGAGTAACCGAGCCGCAGGCCGCCAGTGAACCGGTTAGGCCGTTACCGGTCTGGGCCGTCAAGGTGAAGGTACCGGTTGTGGTTCCAAGCAGGGTGAAGGCACCGGCACTATCGGTTGTTGCCGAATAGACAGCATTTCCGCCGCCGGTTATTGTCTGCAGCATGGAGACCCCAACAGCGGCTGCAGGTGATACATCTGTGTGCGTGACCGTCCCTTTGGCAACAAACACCGGCATAGCTGCAATCACGTTTGCTGCTAAAGTCCCTTGCGGAAAGGTGAATGTGGTAAACCCGCTAAAATTACTCTGGCCATAGAAATTAACCGCGAGCTTCAGAGTTTCGCCGGGGAGGAATGTTTGCGCTACAAGAGCACCGTTGTTACCTTTGATCCCGAAGGTGCCATCTGTTGAGGTGCATGAAGTATTATAGTACGACAAATCACAGTAGAGTCGATCTCCGTTACCACGTGTGATGACATAAGAGAACCACGGGGACGAGGCTAACGGCGTGACTCCATCCCCTGCAGTCACGGTTCCCTGGAGAGTCGCAGTAACCGTTGGAATCGTAATGGTAACTGACGGAGCCGTTGCGGCATCACTTGGACTCAGGCTTGCCGGTACATCAAAATTATTGCCGTTAAACACTGCACGTACGGTAACGGCAGGATTCTCAGCATACAGGCCAGAAATAGTTGTGCTAGCGGACGTGGTTGTTGGGTAGTTCAGCTGAGTGCCATCGGCAGCCAGTACCGAGACCGGGACGGAGTAATTCAATGGCTGGTGATTGCTACCCTCGACCTTTATCTGCAGATTGTTGTAGTACACCGGAAGCGTGAAGTCAGCGGTGAGAATATCGCCGTTTGCAGCAAGACCGCCTGGGATCTCTTTCGTAAACCAGGTGTCACGGACGACACCATTATTGGAATAATTTAAACGGAGACGGATGGTCACAGGCCCGGGACCTGCAGCCAACGGTAAGGAGTAATAGCCGTTATTTACATACGCATAACCACTGTACAGAACAATGCCGGTTGCCGGATTGACAACTTCCACCGGGAAAGAGCTTTGCTTTACTGCAACCGCGTCAACCCACGTAACGGTACCGGAAACGGTACCCCTGTTCTGGTAGGGGTAGACCCCTGTTGAAGTTGCGCCGGCAGCGATAGTTACTTTGTAGCGGTAGAGAGTGTTCCACATGTTGTCCCGCACTTCCAGCAGATAGGTGTCTGCCGGCAGATCGGCGAAAACGAAGGTTCCGGCAGGGCCGCCGTCGTTACCGCTGAAGGTGTTAAGCCAGCGACTGAAATTGGCATCTGTCGTTGAAGTTACTTTGACATAATTGCCGGAAACCAATTCACCCGTCAGATATTTAACGCTACCACTGATAGTTCCGAGTAACGGCAGACGCAACTCAAGCGGTGTTGTCGTACTCTCTGCGGGGGTTACCGTAGCAGAGACAGTGAGTGATGTGCCACCTGAATTGGGTGCCGCCGGTGGTGGAATCACGGCATTCAGATAGTGCGGTACCGCCTTGGCAAAATCGAGCAGATAGCCGCCTTCTCCGTTATGGATGAAGTTCGGAGTGAATTTGCAATAATAATTATACTGACAAGCAGCGTCAGTGGCAGCTTTTACCACAGCAGTCGTTACCGGCGTGCCATCAGCCTTGAGCACCGAGGCGTTAATCCGGCCACTGGTTGTGAAAAGTACATTGACGGAGGAACTGGTCTGCCCTGCAGCAAAAGCACCCGTGACCGGGGGAGATTGTAGTGCGTATGCTGCATGAAAAACATCTCCATACATGGTGAAGCCGGTCAGCGGCACTACGACAGCGTCAGCACTACCGTTCGGATTGCCGGTGAAGGTATAAACACTGTTGTTATTGTTATACGACATGTTGTAGGAACGGCCAAAGTACGGGCTGTCACTTTTCAGATAGGCCGTTCTCGAAACCGGCAGGGATGATGGCTGACCGTCATACGGTTTCAAATCGCCGGTCGCCGTACCGGTTAATGGCGGCAGTGGCGCCAGAGTGCTGGTGCCGTCGGCAGGCATCGTGAAATTGGCAATCATGGCCTGCTCCTGGCTGGAAAGACCGCTGAGCGCTTCGGGCGGCAGTTGCACCAGTCGTTCTGCAGAGGCCTGGGCGGCTGCAGTACTGGTCTGCTGAACGAGGAAACTCATCAGCGCCACTGATTGACCGGCCGGCACGGTCACGGACTGATAACCGGTCTTCAGGTTCTTGTAGTTGTACTGTTTATCAAATTTGACCGTGGCAGGTGCCAGTGATGCACTGTTACCTCTCCAGACCAGGGCTACAGCTGGTTTGCTGGATGTGTTCATAAACGGATCCTGAGTGATGCTGTCTTTCACCACTGCCCAGGTTGAAGCGGAAAGATCACGAATAGTCGATTGAAGATCACCACTGCTGCCGTCCGAAGCAGCAAGAACCGCTGAACTGTTGTCATAGAAATAGGTTCCGAGTTCAAGGTTGACGGTTAACGGTGCCGCCGTCGGATTTGTGTAAATATCCAGATAGCGGGCGAAATAGCCATCTATCGGTACATAGACTTTTCGCTTGACCGTCAAGCCGAGCAAACCGGTCTGACTGGAAGAGAGCTCCCGTCCCAGATCCTCTGCCACACCGGTGGCTGCGTTGGCATACATGACCGTAGCTTGAGAGACCGGATCGATCAGGGTCAACGCCAGAGCTGCGGGATCTCCGTAGCGATAGAAGACATAGTTCTTGCCATTTTGCAATGCCCCGTCGCCCCGGATTTCATACGCAAATGCGTTGGCGTCATAGAGTATTTTTGGAAACGCGACTGGATCGTACGGCAGTTGCAGGGTTACGGTCTGGGTCTGACCGCTCGTAGCCATGGTGGCAGTAGTTTCGGCGACGACAAGTCCGTTCATGACCACCTTGACCGCAAACCCACCGGATCCGACCACCAGGTTATTGACCGTACATTTACCGGTTGCCGGATCGCTGCTGCAACTGCCCCATACGGCACCGCTGGCCGGGTCACGCAGTTCAACAGGTACTGCGCTGCCGGAGTAGTTGGCGCCGATTATGTTGGTCAGCTGCACGGTTACGTTGCCCCGGTTTACCGGTAGTGTAACTGTTAACGGTAGAGCTGTTGTACTAACACCGGCGAAACCGTTGATGATCTTTTCAGAGACGGACGTAAAGGTAGTGTAATAACTGGACGGCTGGTTGTAGCTGTAGGTAAGCCGCACTTTGAACTCGGCCTCATTGCTGGCAAAGTATGGGGTGCTATAGGGATTACCGTAGAAATTGGTATTACTGGTGAGAAGTGCTCCGAGCGCGTCAAGAATTTCCAGCTTCAGGTTCACACCGTACGCTGCAGCACTGCCATCAGCAAAGAAAACAGTTGCTGCAACACGGCCGCTCTTGCCGAACTGGAGTGTCTGGGTGAGGTTTTCGCCACCCACCATAACCACCTCGCCACTGTACTTCCCAACTCCGCTCACCGGGTCGGAAGCAGACAGCGTATAGGCGCCGGGCGGCACCATGCCGAAGGAGGCATTGCCGCCGGTATCAGTCGTTTTGATACGTACGACACCGTTCGTGGCTCCTCTCAAATCGATTCTCGTGTTGCTCACGGGAGTGCCGTTCCAGGTAAGCAGTTGTCCGGTTATCGTACCAAGCGGCGGCAGAGCAAGATCAACAGTATGTAATTGTCCGGCAATCACTGTTACCGCTTGGCCGACAACGATTGCAGTGTCATTGGCACCGCCTGTCGGCACGCTGACGTTGACGAAGAACGGTCCCGGAGTGATGACCTTGAATGAATAGCTGCCATCACTGGCAGACGATGTTGTGAGAATGTTTGAGTAATAGTTGAGCTCAACAGATGTGTTGGCAAGCGCCTCTCCGGTACTTTTCCGTATAAATCCGCTGATGTTGCCGGAATTGGTGAACGTGAGTGTATTGACCGTTTGCGTACTGCCGGGGGTGAAATCGCCCGAGGCGCTCGCATCAACCGTAGGCCGTTCCGAACAGCCTCCATAGTATGTACAACTTGGATTGAATTTCCGTTTTGCGGTAACCGTATACGGGCCGAGCAGCAGCGGAACGTCCTGGAAGGCATAGGTATTATTACTCGATTTGAAGACAACCTGACCGGTCGTGCTGTCGGCATAGCCGGTAAAGATCCGGTTAAAGATCGGGCTAGTGCTCTGCAGGGTAACCGGAAGGGCAGAGGATGGATTCGTTACACCGGTCAGCTGCGAGCCGAAGGTATCCTGCAAGTTGACCGTTACATTTCCGGTCAATGGCGGCATGGCGGTCAGCGGGCTGCTGCCATCGAGCGGCACGGCAAAGTTGCGAATCGCCAGCAGTTCATCCTGACTGAGTCCGGCCAGCGCTTCGGGAGGCAACTGCTCGAGTCGTTCGGCAGCGGTCTTGGCCCCGGTTAGATCCTTGTGCTGCACCACAAAATGCAAGATCGCTACCCGACCGTTAGCCGGCACCGTCAGACCCCAGGCAGTAGTCAAGCCGAGAACAGTATTGGCTGCGGCGGCAGACGGTGTCGTCACCGCCTGGCTGGCTGGCGTAGCAGCGCCGGGACCACCCCAAACCATAGCTGATTTAAGAGCGGCGGAGCCTCCGTAGGTATAGTAGTTATCGAATACGCTCCAGTAATCCGGGTTCTGCCCACTTGTCTGCAGCAGCTTGTCCCCGCTTGAGGTAGAGTCAATCGAGAAGCGGTAATAATAGTCGTAGTAGCCGCTGGAAAAACTGCTCTTGACTCCGACCGTCACAGCCTTGTCGGCCCCGGTCAGGTTGTCGAAAATTTCCAGATAACGTGCAAAATAACCATCCTGAGGCACGTAGACCTTGCGGGTAACGGTCAGACCGGCAACGTCGGCCTGGCGTAGGGCGATCTCGCGTCCAAGTTGTTCCTGCGTAGCGGCAGTGACGGCAGCGAAGTCCACCGTCGTCCCGCCTGCGGGGGTTACTTGCAGAAGCGCAGCGCCATTATCGCCAAAGGCGGTGCCGGTAAAAGCACCATTACCCTGAATGCTATAGGAGAACGCATTGCCGTCACTCAGGCTTTGCGGCACTGTTATCGCGTTGTTTAACAATGCGATATCAAGGGTAAGAGTTGTGCCGTCTACCGTCAGAATCCCGTTGGCGTCACCCAGTTTCTGCTGGCTGATGTTTCCGGCACTGACACTGACGGAGCCGACCGGAACCTGATCCACTTGATAGAAGCCGGCTGCGTTGGTGCGTACCGAAAAGGCCCGCCCAAAGTCGGGATGGAGTGAACGGACGGTAACCGGAATATCCGGAGAGCCGACACTGCTGGCAGGTTCAAAAATGCGGCCCGTGACCGTACCGAGACCGATCATGGTCAGGTCGCGGGTCTCGATCTGCCCGTCGCTGACCAGTTTGACGCCGGTGACCTTGGCACGCACCTGGCCATTCGCAGTAACGCTCACGCTGTAGTCGCCCGGTGGCAGGGTAGTAAACTGATAGGTGCCGTCGCCTGCGGTGGTCATGCTGGGACCGGTGTAGGAATATTGGAGCCGTGCCGTAACGCTGACCCCACCTGCCGGAGTCAGACCATCAGGAGCAAATACAGTCCCTGAGATTGTTGCACTCGGGTCTGCTGCAATCGTCACAAAAACAGCCGCTGTTTCGTTTGCCGTAAGTGTGCCTCTGACAACGCCATGCAATTTACCGGAGAGTGCCGACACATCGTAGTGCCCTGGGTAGACCCGGTCAAAAACAAGCGCACCAACGGCATCACTGTTTGCCGTAAGCAGGCCATAGCCATCATTAAGCGTAACTGTGGCGCCAACCACCGGGGTAAGGGAATTATCAATCACCGTAACAGTCATACTGCCGCTGCCGCTCAGTGATATATCCTGCACCCTGGTTTCCTTGTCAGTCTGAAGACTAACCGAAACACTCGCTTTGGCCCGCGCTGCTTTATCCTCGGCCGTCACGGTATGGTATGCGAGCGGCAGTACCTCGAAACGGTAGGCACCGAGGTTGTCGGTGATGGTGCTGAGGCCGCTGGCAGTAACGGTCACGCCGGCCGCCGGCGTGCTGCCGTCATACCGATAGACGTGACCACCCAGAGAAGCCCAGGATGCCAGTTTGAGATTGGCGGTTACGGTCTGGGCATGTACGGCTATACTGCCGGTCGTACTGGCAGCCAGATTGGTAAGATCGTCTTTGGTCGAGAGCGAGAAGGTTCCCACCGGGACCTCGGTGAACGAAAAACTGCCGCTGGTGTCGGTAATGGCTGTTGTGCTGAGATTTCCGAAGATACTGGAACTCTGCATGTTTACAGTCAGTCCGCTGATTCCGGTATTGCTGCCATCCTGTACTATTCCGGTTATGGTGCCTTTACCGAGGAATGTCACCGGCACCACAACCTGGGCACCGCTGACATTCAGATAGGCGCTGGAACGGCCCCGGTTGGCGTTTGTATCGTGTGCCTCGACCGTATACGTGCCGAGGGGCATCTGTGAGAAGGAGTAGCTGCCATCCGCCGCTGTAAATGTAGTAAACAAGGGAACTCTAACGTTAAGAGGGTCCATGATATCAACCTGAATCCCCACACCGACAGGAGCCAGGTCGGCCTGTTTGACGGTGCCGGTGATTGAACCGGCTTCATTCAGGGTGACCGTCACGCCGCGCAGGAAACCATTGGCGACATTCATGACGCCGCTGGCCACTCCCTGTAGCTTGTTGGCTACATCATAGGCTTTTATGGCGATCGCCGGGCCGGCAATACCTTCAACCAGGAAGGTTCCATCGGCAGCAGCAACGATACTGGTACCGTTTACCACGACCTCAGCACCCGGTACCGCCTGCTTGGCGGCATTAATAACCTTACCGGAGACAACCCCGCCCCGGACGGTAACAACCACCCGCCCAAGCGTGATACCTTGGATGGCAACACCAATGGAACTGTTGCCACCGCTCATAGCGCTCAACGTGAAGTCTTTGGTAGATTCTCCGGCAGCAAAACTCAAGCTGGCCGGTTGCAGTTGAATGGCTGCTGTAGACGGTGACAGATCAACCTGTACTCCGGCAGCAGGTGCCGGTTGATCAAGAGCAATCGACAACAACATCGAATCGCCGGCGGCAATAAGCTGGGAAGCAGGTAGTTGGACACCGGCCAGCTTTCTGGCGGTGAGATAAAGGATGACCGGTGAACTGACATTGCCGGCGGCATCAACGGCGGTCGCGGCCAGCGTCAGCACGGTGCCTTCCGCCACGCTACCCGGAATAGTGATCGTGAAGCTCTTTTGGATAATCCCCACGGGCGGGGTTACACCCTGGGTGTTGCTGTAGGTAAAAGCGCCACTGCCGGAAAGAGTTACGCCGGTAACATAATTTTCATCCTGGGCATCTACGACGATTGTGACACTCTGTCCCGGCACCATGAAGTCGGTATTGCCGGAGGTGCGAAGCGTGACCCGTGGCGGCGATATATCTGCTACCGGCAGGATGACTGCGGCTGCAGCGGTACTGTTGCCGGCAACGTCGGTGGCAAATGCCTCCAGACGGACGATGTCAGTTGAGGTGAAGTGACTCGGGACAGTGTAGCTGAAGGACGCCGCCACCGAGTTCTGGGCCGGAGAGATGTCACGCAGTTCGGTTGTTCCACTGTTGGCGCGGAAGCTGACCTGTTTGATCCCGCCCAGGTCGTTGGCGGTAACTATGGCGGTAATTTTTTGTCCGGGGCTGACTACCGCACCGCTGGAAAGACCGGCAAAGGTTACAACCGGCGGGGTGGCGTCGCTGACCGTGACGGTCACCGGCGCAGCTTTGCCACTTTGCCCCTTGCTGTCAACAACCGTGGCATTAATAACGATCTGCGCTCCGGGTACGGCATCTGCCGGGACGTAGAAGGCAAACTCTTTCTGGGCCGTCAGTGTCGTCGGCGATACCACAACGGTATCGGCAGCCGGGAACTGGCCGCCGACCGCCTGGTAGGCGATTCTTGCTACGCCCATGTCGTCAGCTGCTTCAACCCGGACTACGACCCGCTCGTTATTGCGAACCGAGACACCACCGAGCGGCAGAGTAATAACTGCGGTTGGCGGAGAGTCGGTGATAACCGTAACAGACGTTTCTGTCCCTACCAGGGTGCGGTTTCCGGAGGTATCAGTGGCGATGGCAGTTACCCTGATCGGCGCAGCACCGGGGATGCCGAGAGACGGGAGCGCCTGGAAACTGAAACTGTAGGTAGCACTCTGGGCAAAGCGGACCGCACCGGCAGGAGCGCCGTTCAGGTACCAGTCAACGACGGCGATATCAGAACCACCGGCAAAGACCGGCGTCACTGTCGCAACGGCATTCTCGATAACGGTAGCCGGAGCCGTCAGGCTGCTGATGACCGGCGGAGTCCGGTCAAGCGCGGTAAAGCTGTAGGGGGGCTCAGCTATCTGTAGATTCCCGGACAGATCTTTGGCCGGTAGCAGTGTCACGGTATACACGCTGCTTTCTTTAAGCGGATAGATCGGCGTAAACACCATGCCGGTATTACCGAAGACCATGTCCAGCCGTCCGGCCAGCACTCCATCGGGACCGTTAACAGTGATGGCCTGTCCGGTAAAGGCGGTCGGATTGACCGGTTCGCTGAACATGATCCGGATCACGCTTTCCAACGGTGCGCCGCTGGAACCCTGGAGCGGACCGAAGGAGACGATGCGTGGCGGAGTAATGTCGACGGTCGTGAAGGTGGCGACAAAACTCTGCAGCATCGGTCGATCTACCCGATCTTTGACACCGGATACCCGGATCGTGTAGAGACTTTCATCCTTAAGCGGCTGCAACGGGGTAAAGGTGACAGCAGTATCGTTGACCGACAACTCCCGATGGCCGGTTACCGGTCCGCTTGCGGAGTTAACGCTGATCGAGGTGGCATCTATGCTCCCCGGTTGAACCGGTTCACTGAAAGTAATCACGATTGGAGTTGCCAGTGCCACTTGGATTTCTCCCGGCAGCGGACTACTGGATTTGACTGCCGGAGGCGCCTCATCAAGCATGATCGGTGCATTGCTCCAATCCAGGTCGCTCAAAATCTGAGCCGTTTTTTTAGCAATGCCGAGTCCGGCCGGATCCTGCAGCATCAGCAGGTAATCTCCCTTGGGAACGCCGCTGAACGTGACCAGGCCGCTGCTGTCGGTATCGTGATACAAAGTAAAGCCGTCCTGACGCCGCACTTCAGCTACTACACCGTTGGCCGGAGTGCCATTGGCAAATAGCACCTTGACTTTCAACGAACCGGTATCGACGAAGGGGACTGTAACCAGAGTTGATCCGCCCGGTGTCAGCAGACCACCGGCAGAACCGTTTTTCTGGGGGTTGGCCGGATCTTCGGCGTACAGCGTAAAGGTACCGGCCGGGACATTTACGAAGGTGAACTGGCCACTGGTCGGATCAGCGTAGTTGGTACACTCTACCGCACCACATCCGGCATCCGGGCCTTTTATCAGGACAACTTTGGCCCCCTTGGCAATGATACCGCCATCAAGGACGGTACCGCTGATAGTGCCGAGTCCGGCCATAACAACCTTGACATAGCCGGTGGCACCGGCATAGGGGATCTCGCCATACCCCATGCCGGACTCACGGGAAACCTGCGAACCGGCCTGAACAATAAAGCGTCCCAGAGCAACATCAGTGAACGTGAAACGTCCGTCGCCATCGGCGGTGGTCAATGTGGTGGCTTGACCGTAGTAGGGATTAATGATACTGACAGCCGCATCGGCGGCAGGGGTGCCGTCAGGATGATAGACCCAGCCGTTAATCGTACCACGGGCCGGTTTGAGCAGAGTGGCTACCAGCGGGATGTCGACGACCTCACCCTCGCGAGTCAGATAGCCCTTAATCGAGACCGGAAGCTCTGTTTTAGAGGAAGCGGTGATACTGAATTCGCCCACCGGAACTCCGGGGAAGGTGAAACGGCCGTCCAGTCCAGTGGTGGCAACAAGACTCAAACTGCGCCCGGATGGAAAGGTTTGGCGAAGGATGACCTCCCAGCGCGACAACGGTGTCAGAGCACCGCTCTGGAAGAGGGTGCCTTGTACCTGGCCAATGGCCATTTCATTGATGTTCACGGTGACGGTCGGAGTTGAAATGTAGGCGGTGGCGGTGGCAAAGCCACGACGGCCGGTGGCCGCTTCAAACAGTTCCAGCCGGAAATCGCCCAGCGGGATGAAGTCCTGGATATATTCGCCACTGGCGTTGGTGACTGCAAAGGCCAGGTCACCGGAGCCATTGGAGATCGAAACCTCGGCGTTGGCGACCGGGGTGATGCCATCGGGGCGATAGACCACCCCCTTGACGGTGACTGTATGGTCGAACAGATAGACATTGACCGCTACTTCGGTGCCGTCAGTGACAATCTTTCCGGAGGCGCGGCCGACAAAGCCGTCATTACTTTCGGCCAGGACGGTAAACGAACCTTCATTGAGGGCATCCGCGCCGCTGAACTGCACAACGCCGTTCAGGTCGGTCTTGTATTTCCGGGTGGTGTTACCAATCCGGGACGCTTCTTCAATCGTCACCCAGGCATTGGCCACCAGGGTCGTGGAATTGTGCGTGTAGACCATCACCTTTACCGGTGCCCGCGCCTGGAGGCGCACCGACACGTCGGCAGTCTGACCGGCACGCACCAGGCCGCTGAGTTTGCCGATATGGCCAAGCGGATTGCCCGCTGAATCCTGCTCCACAACAGTAAGAGTGAATTTACCGGCGTTGACCAGCGGCAGGGTGAACGTGCCATACTCATCACTGATCGCTGTTTCGTTCTGGATTCCCTGCGGCAGAGTCGTGCAGGCGTCTTCGGTGCAGATGGTCTTGAATTCATCCGACTTATAGGTGATCAGGGCGTTCTTAGAAACAGAAACCCCGTCCGGTCCATAGACTGTGCCGGTAATAACGCTGGTGGCGGTCAGGCGCATGTCGAAATTCTGAATATCGCCGTTGGCTTTGATCTCACCAGGAAAGATAACCGGGTCAGGACTGAAGACACCCGCAGCCGTGATAACAATCGGACCGACAAAGACGTTTCCGAAGCTGAAACGATTACTGGCGAAGGTGGTGTCGGCAATCTGCAGGTGCTGTGTGTACTCGAACCTCAGGCCGATCAGATCCTGGCCTGACTGGGCGGCGACGACCCGCAGTGCCGAGACGCTGACTTTGCCGACCAGTCCGGTCGTACCCTGGGCGTTGGAGATGCTGCCGGTGACGGTTCCTTTGCCCTTGAAGGTCAAGTCAATTCGGACCCGCTGCCCCTGGAAGCGGACGGCGGTAGTCCCGATATTACCGTCGGAGAGATCGGCGAGGAAAGCGGAAACGCTATATTCCCCACCCGCTATCGGTACATTGGCAAACTGGTAGGCACCGCTGGCGTTCGTAGTGGTAACCGCTACCAGGCCTTCATTCTGCAACAGATTTACTTTGATGCCGCTGGCAAGAGCACCGTCAGCCGTATGGATGGTGCCGTAAATGCCCCCCTGCGACTGTAGCACAATCGTGGCACCATATTCCGCACCCGGTGTAGAGACATTGACGGTCACCGAACCCTTGGCCAGCAGCGCCTGGGAAACGGCAACTATGTTTCGCGAACCGAGCGGTACATCGGTCAGGGTAAAGAGACCGTTGGCATCAGTTTTGGTCAGCGAGAGCCCACCGCCGACCTCGGCATCGACCACCGGAGTGCCGTCGGCATCCTTGACGATCCCCTTGATCGTGCCGAAGCCGCCGTTCAGAAGGATATTGGCGCTGGCAGTACCATCTTTAGCCAGCGAAATCCTGGCAGTTCCCTCCTGGGAGGCGGCCTGATCGAAGGTGTAGAGACGGTAGTTGCCGGCCGGAATTTCAAGGAAACTGTAGGCTCCGGCGGCCGTGGTCGTTGCGGATGCCACTGCGCACTCTGTCGGGCGGTACGGCCTCCCATCTCCATCCGGTGCAGGAATTCCCGGAACTTCAGGACAGCGGACGCCATCCTGACTGTTATCCTGGTAAAAGCCGTAGACCGGCACGCCGGAAACGGGAGTCGCACCGTCATAATGGAGCACGTGGCCGCTGATGGCGCCATATTTGGTGGTAATCTTACGGACCGCTTCGGTCAGCAACACCAGATTCAGCTCTACCGTTGTGCCGGATGCGCCGATATAGCTGCTCTGGGTAATCTTGGAGTTAGTCTCGAGGTGGACTACTTCGATTATTAAATTCCCTACCGGAATTTTTACAATTGTATATTTTCCTGTGTTGTCAGTGGTGTAGGCAAACTGGCTGCTGTCGGTCAGGCTGGTGACGCGGATCTGGGCGTTGCTGAGCGGGGTTATGCCGTCTTCACCAAGGATTTTGCCGGTCAGGGTGCCGCGACCAAGAAAGACAATGTTGATGTTCAAGCGCTGGCCGTTACGGGCCACAGAAAACGGCACAGAGCGGAATTCTTCGTCTTCCGGGTTGACCGCCACAATTTTGTTGGTCTGCTTGAGGACAAAATCCCAGCCGAAAGCGGCATCTGCACCGGTGTACTTGGAGCTGACGCCGTACCAGACATTTTCACATTCGGGGCCTTCTTTAATCTGGGTAAACAGACGCACCTCGGCTCCTGACAGGAGTGTACCGTCCGGTTTCAGGATTTTCCCGGAAACCACGGCACCCGGATCCTCAATGGTTGCCTCAATCTGAACACTCTGGCTGGCAAGCAGATTGCCGCGCCGGTCGGAGATGTTATCGAAGGTTATGCTGCGTGGTATAAACTGGCCGACCGGATCACGCAGAGCCAGGAAGGCGATACGGTTGCCCGGCTGCAGTGCGACGCCGACTACCTGGTTGCCGTCCAAGGTGTAGTTGGTTATGGCCGAGCGTCCCAGCTTGTCCTGCACCGAAGCGGCGGTTACTTCTTCACTGAAGAGCACCGCCACGATCCGGCCAAAGCGCCAGATACCACAGTCGTTTTTCACAATATCCGCATCCGGTTGCTGTATCACGCTGATGATGGAAGGGGCGATGTCCGGTATCGGACGGCTGATTGTGGTCGCTTGTGGAGCGCCGGCCAGCGGTATGCCGTCAGCGTACAGTTCCACCGTGAAACTGTATGGAGAGGTCAGGTCAACCGTGGGAAGCGTTGCGGTCGTAAGTGCGCTGAAACTGCGCTGCTGCAGGACACCGGCGGCATCCGGCGCTACGATGCCAAGATTGAAGGTTGCCGCCGGGTCGGCACCCGGCAATCGTTCCACTCTGATACGGAATGCTCCGGCAGCCGGTACAGCGATCATCGCCAGCTGTCCGGAGGTTGTGGGCGGAGTTGACGTCTGATCCTTGAAGGTCAGGTAATCGCTATAAGGGATCTCTTTTACGATCTTCCCTTTTGCGCCGATACCGCCTAACTTCCGACCCAGACTGTCCACCAGGGTCAGAGTGACCGGCAGCGGATTGTTGCTCGAATCAAGCATGACCGAAATATGTTCCGGTCGATAGGCAATTTTGCTGGCCAGATCACGCTGGAAGTTACTGCCCCCTTTGGCGACAAGGTCGGGCTTCAGCAGGTTGGCAACGGCATCAGCCAGCACGTCGCCGCGGATGGAACGGCGGCGCAGGTCGTCGAATCCGCTGTAATCGCTTTCAGCGCTGGAACGATCAGCCGGGAGCGGATTGGTTTCAGCCAGACGGGTATAGTTGCTCCCCATGAAATCGAACAACAGCTGTTCAGCGCTGTCCGGCAGCGGTTCGTGCAGGGTGTAGCGGAAACCGGCCTGAGCTACTTCGATGCCGCGATCCCAGACAATTTTCTTGCTGAAACGCTGTATATCCTTGGGGAGCGCGGCAGCAGGGGCGGTAGCCACCGCGTAGGCCTTACCGAGCAGGCCGATGGCCGCATCACGGAGCGATTTGGGGAGGCTGCCCGCCTCTTTTGGCAGCACCAATGAATCGGGCGACAGCGGAATACCCAGTTCGCCGACAGAGGTCTTGAGCTGGAAACGCCCGGAGACATGCTCATCCGAATCGAGGGTGGCCGCAAAGATAGTGCCGGTCACTTTGGAACGCAGATTAAAACTGACCGTAGCCGAATCACCGGGGGGGATGGTCTCGATCTCTTTGCTCCCCTCGCCGACCAGATCGGCACCGCTGATCTGTTGTTGATGCAGGTTAACGCTGACGAAGTTGGCCGGTGACTCCGAGGTGTTGGTCACGGTGACGTCAAGGACGTACTCCTCCCCGGCATTGACCACGTCCGGATGCGTGAAGGTCAGGGTGAAATTGGGGTTTCGCACCAGCACGGTACCCATGGCCCGCCCGCGCACGGTAACCGGCCCGATCGGCAGCCCTACCAGCGTACCGGTAATCTCCATCTCAATGGTATGACTGCCTTCACGACGACCTTCCACAAGAAATTCTGCGTTGCCGCTCTGTCCCGGAGCCAGGCTGACGATGTCGTCGGCGGTGCCGAGTTTGCCGTCAAGGCCGGGTTGGACAACGGCTTGCAGCATGGGGGACGGTCCCTTGGTTGTGTTTGCCATGGCCAGTGGGTCGTCACTCGATCCGACAACTTTATCGTTACCGGCAGGGAGCAGAATCGTGGCGGTAATGTCCTTTACCACCAGGTTTGAATATTCAGGTGCCACATTGCCGACCATCAGCATGACGCTGAAGTACTGGTTCAGAAAACCGATATCACCCGGGATGACGATTACCCCCGGAATGGGGGGGAGATCAAATGAATTTCCCTTGTAATCGAGAGCTTTGAGGCTGAAAGTTTTGACGCTCAGGTTGGGGATCTTGGTCTGGGCCAGTTTGAGAGCATCCGGGATGATGGTGCGCACATCTTTCAGTTGCGGTTCGGGGAGCGAAGCGCCAAGGCCGGTCTGGCTGACGTTGACATCCGTGGCACTTGCCAGATTCGGCAGCAGTACCGGCATATTGATCTTGATCGGATCTCCGCTGCCAATGGCAAAGGCGGCGGTGAAGTTGTAGGCCTGGAAGTTGGTTTTATCGAAGACGATGCCCTTGTCCTTGATCTCCTGTGCGGTCAAAGGGCGGGCGGTAATCTGGGAAACCAGCAGTTTTTCAATAATCTCGATGGTGACACTTTCGGGGGTGCCGCGCAAGAGGACTGCGCCACCGCTCTCCAGGCGGATGTTGTCGAGCGAGTAGATACCCGGCACGGTTAGCGGCGGTATATTGAAGGGGGTATTGGCTCTGGCAGTCAGCTCCAGTGGAGTTTCCAATCCCGGACCACGCAAGGTTCCTTTGACGACGGCATCGGTCGCCAGCGGCGGAATCTCGGCATTGGGAAGTGTCGGCACCTGCGTATAGCAACTGACGATTGTGGCGATATTCTTCGGCACCACCTGCTTGGTCGGCTCCACCTTGAGCCCCATGCCGTAGAGGATGATGTCCTCATGAGCGAGGAAGCGACCTTCGTAGGCGTCTACATTAAGCTTTGAGAACACTAGCACGCTTGCCAATAGAACAATTATTGCAATAGTACGACGAAACAACACCACTACCGTCTCTTTAGCCGTCATATAATCACCTATGTTTATCTAACATTAATAAGAATATTAGTTATGCTTTGAACCGATAACAACGGACTCAACACCAGAACCTGACATCGTTTTTGTAGATGTTCCGTAAAAAATTGTAAACGAGCAGGGCGTCTCTGTTACAGATATTGTAAACTTGATTTTTATCACATCATTTTTGCTAATATTTTTGAATTCAACGGGTTCATTGTTCTCAATAGAGGCATTTTTTACATGATCAATTTTATACGATAAATATTCGAGATCTGATGTCGGTCTAAAAGCCATAGTGGCATGTATAATCTGACCTGAAGTAACGTTATTTAGATTTTCTATGTCGTACTCTAATGCTAATCGTGCAGAAGTCTTGTATGATTTAGCTGAAGCTATTCCGAATTGAAGTAGCACTAAACAAAGAACCAAAATTATCCTGAGTAGCTTAATCATGACCTACCTCCAATTTTAAGATTATGGGCCTTCTACCAATACGCTTATGGGTTCCGGTCCATATTTATCAACCCGATAGTCACCAGCAGCCTTTAGCTTCATCAGCGCAGTACTCACTCTCATAAAATGCTCTCCTGCAGTAAGATGCGGTGTTACGAATTTCAGTGTCCCACTTGGATATATTGTATCCGGGGTTGTTGTTATATAAGGAAATTTCAAGCCAACTGTTTTGTTGTATTGCTTCAACTGCCCGTTATTGTAAAGTAAATCGCAGCCCATAATCCAATTGCTTAAACTGCTGAAAATAGTGTCTTTAGGACTAATTGTTACCGTGTAGGTGCCTTCACTCCCGATAGGTATGTTAAATCTCAGATACACGAATTCCTCAAATTTATTACCATTCTTAGCCGTATCATTGACTATTGATGTGGATAGTGTACTACCTGAGTTAAAATTATTAAATAAAACCAGTTCAGTGCCAACAACGACATCATTGTAAAATTTATTCTTCTTCAGGTCATAGTTGTTTGGTTCCGTCATGATAACGGGACCGCCAGCTCCAGCAGGTTCATCGAATGAAAACTCTATCCCTTCAGCAGCAGCAAGATCGAGGATGTTGCGTCTATCCGCAGATGTTGGTGGCAGATCTGATATTAGATCGCTCAAGAACGTAACTATTGTATTGAAAGCTCCTTTGGTTCTCATTTTTAAGGCGGCACTATACAGTTTACTGAAATTCAGTTTAACTTTATCAACAAAGGAGCCAACCGGCTTGAATAGATCGGTGTCAGGGTCTTTAGGTGCCCCGGTAACAGCATTTCCAGGATCGGCTTCATCAAATAAATCCCAGATCAATTCAAATACACAATTTTCGCAGAAAATCCCGCTATCCGCTCTCACTTCTGAGTCTGTTTCAAGATTTGTACAGGAGGTTGTAACCGGCGTTCCACCCGCATTTGCACGGCATCCAGTTACATCGTGATGAATTCCATTTTGAGCTGTATCTACATAGAACGGGTTCATGTCATTAATCATTGCAGCAAATGAGGTTCCAAACCCTTCATTAAATGCCAGCGTCGGGTCAACATGTTCACTATTGCTATGATCACCGCCCATGGTATCTGAGCGGAAGAAATAAGTACTCAGGTAATGCACCCACTCATGCAAAACGACCACCCTGTCATACTCATCTGAATCCTTTGATATATTTCCAAATACATATATATTATTGTCTTTCTCATCCCAGCTTGTAATGTTTTGGCTATTTGCTGTATCAAAAGCGATCAGATAGGGCGGAAACACCATGTTTGGATTAACATTTTTTCTCAGGAATTCCTCTCCGTGGTAGATGGTATCGATAATGGCAAAAGGGGACGCATCGCGGGAACTATAGATAGTTCCGGTATATGCAGCCCGTGTTGTGCTGTCCATTGTTGTCAATTGCGCTGATTTAGGAACTTTTTGGCTGGTCGACATATTGACAAACAACGTGCCACCCAAAGGTATTTTTACCGGAGTGCGAGTTAGTACCGTCTTTATGGTATCACAGGTGTTGAGTGCTTTATGTTGCACTGTCACACAGGTGTCATAATCAACTACTCTCAGTCTGGGTGCAGAAGGTTTCCCAAGAGCCGCACTTACTCTTATATGCAGGTTCTTTTCCTCCGGAGCACCTACAAACGTGAATCGCCCCTCTTCATCCGTGCTGGTTGTCGCTACTACAGTTTGAGCAGGAACATCTTCAATCAACTCAACGGGTACTCCTCGCATAGCAAGTTGCTGTGGGTTATCCCAATCAAGACCAGAACCTGGTAAGGCATCATAGAACGTGTAGGTTGCGTGTCCGGTCAGATTTGGCTGCCCCATTTTCCAGATTTCCAAAACACCCTTGGCAGGGTTAATCGTTGTGGCGACGTATAAATCACCGGAAATCGGATCAGCCTTGACCGCGTTTACTGTGGTATTTGCCGGAAATACGTTCTTCCAGAGCTTATTATCCCTGCCGTCAAAGAAAGAAGAATCCCAGATAGAGCTGATATTGTAGAGGGATAACGTGCTCCGGTTGGTGAGTACAAAAAGACGGAATTTGCTCCAGTCCACATCAAGTGCTGTCGTGCCACCCGGAATTGGAATAGTTCCCTTGGATGAAAGGGAGGACGGGTTGCTCACGTCAACCACCTCAAGCCGTCCCGACTCGCCAACAAAGAGAAGATTGATTTGTTCACCGGGGTCGGTAGTATTCCCGTTTTGATTCATGTCACGGGCAACTGGACCGGCATATGCCAAGCGACTTGGTTTACTCTTCAGAGGCAGCGTTTCCACAAGAGCAAGATTGGCATCAAGCACCTTAAGTTGCTGCAGATCGAAGTCAGCAACCATCAGACGGTCTGAAACAGAGAGTATATCTTTGAAGCTCCCTGGATAGACACCTTCAAGCTTTCTTTCAGCCGGGACGAATTCGGGGATGTTATTGCCAACATCAATTGACATGACTCCCACAGAATCAAGCGCCACATATGCCATAAGCTTATCAGGAGACTTGATCGTTGCCACCCCTCTGGCAATACTGGGTGACTCTATGGTTCCTCCCTTGGTGTAAGAATTTAGATTGGTCGGATCTGTTGCGAGAAGTTTGCCCCCCAGTACACAGATGTTGCTCGGAACAGTAATGTCGTAGAACGTTATAAAACTCATGTCTGAGGCGGAGGAAACCCCGATGGCCAGTGCCCCCTTTGTAAAGGTATAGTGTCCATCTGGGCCAATCGGACCTGCAATATGGCTACCAGTGCAGGGTGGTTCCTTGCGAAGGTTAATAGATACATCTTCAACGGTAAAAACCCGTTTTCTGTATCCGCCACCTGCAGCACGGCCGATCTCCTTCATCTCAGTCGACTTAGGGGAAAAGGCCATTAATTTGAAACCTGGTCCTGACGGGAGGTCTGCCACGCCATACACCAAGTTGCCGCCGTTTGGGTGATTACCGGCGATAGCCAGATCCATCAGTGGCTCAAGCGTCCTTATCGGGCTTTCCCCTTGGGTAATGGCGGCAGCCCGATAGGGAGCAACTACCGTAATGGTATAATTCTTGGACGGAAGCAGGTTGCCGTTCAGATCCATCAAACCGGAAATGTTAATTATATAACTCGTTCCCATGGTCAGCGAATTCTTCGGGACAAAGGTTATCTTTCGGTTTTTATCAGAAACCCTCAGCTCACCCTGAACCAGGTTAGCGTCAGCATCATACAGATCGATATGCACGTTATTCATTGTTGACACGTCCATTGATCGGGAGAAGGTGAAGGTCAGAAGTCCTGTCACCGGGTCAAAAAAATTCAAGTCGGAAGGCGCTGACACAGAGAGTTTTTTATCACCGTCAACCAGAGGAGGCAGCACCTGAGGATTGTTCCTGGGCGGTGCAGGGACATTGATTACTTTGGGTGGTATGGCAGGATTTATCGGTATTGTTCTGATCTTTAGTGACAATACCGGTGCAGATAAAAATGTTTTTTGGCCATTGTCATACGTAATATCCAGATAGTGTTTGACAGCAGGGTTACCGTCAAACGACAGAGTTATGCCACCGTTTATTAATACAGTTGGATCATTCACAACATTGTATGTATTAACCAGAGTTGAACCTTCAAAAAGCTCAATTTTCTCCACAGCGGGGCCGGTAATCGGCGGTTTTGTCGGATTTGCGGCATTGTATGCATTTATCTGTGCCCGTGTGGGGTCAATCGTTCCCGGCAGCACCTGTAAAACTAGCCGACCGGTGCCGTAACTGCTTCCGACCAGAGTATCCTTGGACAGGGTAACATCATGAGCAGGTATTGAACCTCTCGCTGGCACCTTGCCAACAACAGCAATTAGTCTAGAATCCGCGACACCTCCGGAAATTTTAAATATCATAGGCAGGTTGGAAACCAGCAGACTAACCAGGGCCGGCGCAGCCGGATTGTCAATTCGCAGAAACTCAGCGTTTGATGGCATGGCGCCGTAGGGTATCATAATATCGACAAAACCAGCAGTATCAGAGGGGGCGACCCTATAAGCCGTAGAGGCAAGTATCGTCTCTGCGCTATTGCTGTCAACAGTCGCGAGCGTGTACGTATCGGTAATTGCCCCTGAAGTCTTGACGGTGAATTCCAACTGATTATTGGCGAACTTCCACTTCAGTCCATCAGGCCCCAGAGCAGGTGCAAGATTTGTTACCTCGATCTCTGTATATGACTCCGTCAGCTGACTTTTCCGCACCGTAACAGGAATAGTATTCAGAGTTACGGTCGCCCTGCCGGAAGGTATAGGAATACAGAAAGGCCTGGTAATGTCTTTTGCAATGTCAATCATTTCTGATGCTGCATCAGGTTGAAAAGCCTTGTAGGGAAGCAGGAAATCTTCATTCGCAAGGATCATAAAGGATTCTACCACCAGTTTTGCATCATATCCCTGACCATAGACAACCCCAACCGGGAAACTTGATTTCAGAAAACCATAGATTGCACTTCCGGTCACACCTGGACAGGGAGGAGAAGAAGTACGGATTGCATTGCCGATAACGCGAGCTGTATCAACAGGATGCATGAATTTGACACCATCCAGTTCTACGATTTTTGTGATGACCCATTGATCGTCAAGGGTTTCGTCACCTTTGATCGGTATCGATACGTTCAGGTATTTTTTGGGTTGTTCCGTACCGAGATCAAGGTCAATCCCTCCGGAAAATGCGAACGTCTTTTTATCCGTATCGGATAATTGAACCGGGAAGGCAGCTTCTGAAACCGGTTTCAATCTGATCTGCGTGGGGTTATCAAACGCGCCGGCCGGAACTTCAACCTGTATCCCTTCCGGCCCCGTTACGGTCCCCCCATCAGATCCAACCACTTCAGAAATACTTCCATCTGCATTAACCTGCCGGAACCTGGGCATTGCAACCGTTGTCGTAATTCCGGCCGGACTGGTGATCTCCAGTTGCAGTTTGTCTTTAACCGTTGCGGTAAAAATGACACTGAAGCTGCCGTTCGGATCAACGAGAGCC
>Ga0194037_1000941_pt1 | contig 22082 bp, 16 predicted proteins | sample JunL306m_MetaG_FD_148653 | JGI IMG/M metagenome (GOLD analysis project Ga0194037, IMG submission 148653) | Anoxic zone freshwater microbial communities from boreal shield lake in IISD Experimental Lakes Area, Ontario, Canada - Jun2016-L304-6m | ecosystem: Environmental > Aquatic > Freshwater >...
GATAAGGCCTTTTCCAGTTTCGATAACCTGCTCAGTCGCTCAACACCCATCAGCGCCACCGGCGAAAAAGAAAGGAACCGTTTCTTTCATCGCCTTAAAGAAAGATTGGAGGCCCTGAAAGCTATTTAACCAGCGATCCCTAACTTTGCCTCCTGATGCAAAATAAATCTGCTGTAAAACTTATTGAATGCCCCCGGGATGCCATGCAAGGATGGACGCATTTCATTCCTACAGCAAAAAAGATCGAATACATCAATGCATTATTAAAACTGGGTTTTGATACGATCGACTTTGGAAGTTTTGTTTCCCCAAAAGCGATTCCTCAACTGGCTGATACAGCCGATGTGATTGAAAAATTGGAATGGGAAAGCAGCGCTTCAAAATTATTAGCCATTGTGGCCAACAAACGAGGTGCTGAAACGGCAGTAGGGTATGAGGCCATTCATTATCTGGGATTCCCTTTCTCAGTATCAGAGACCTTTCAACAAAAAAATACAAACTCCGGAATTTCAGAATCGTTGATTCGGGTATCTGAGATACAGGAACTATGTGTGCAACATAAGAAAGAAATGGTGGTTTATATTTCAATGGGTTTTGGAAATCCTTATGGCGATGCGTATGATGAGTCCATCGTATTTGATTGGGCAGATCAACTGGCTGCTATGGGTATCGGTATCATTTCATTGGCCGATACCGTAGGATTGGCTAGTCCTGACCAGGTAAAACGCATGACTAGTTACCTGGTCAAATCCTTGCCCGGTACCGAGATCGGAGTGCATCTGCATTCCACTGCATCGAATTGGCAAGAGAAGTTGGATGCTGCCAGAGAAGCAGGTTGCACGCGATTTGACGGGGCATTGAGGGGAATTGGTGGTTGTCCAATGGCCGGCAACGAACTAGTGGGTAATATGGATACAGAATTAATGATCCCGTATTTTAAAAAATTGAACTTGCTGGATGGGATCAATGAAGCAGCATTGAAAATAGCTAGCCAGATGTCGGCAGAAATATTTGTGTAATATCTTTCATGGTTTGTTATCGTTAAATATATATGGAATTTCATCTCGAATTTTTTCCTAAACCTTTCTCCAATCCAATAAAACATTCGGATCAGTTGTTGTTGGTGGGCTCCTGCTTTACAGAACAGATCGGGAATAAGTTGGCCCAGCATAAATTCAGCACACTGGATAATCCAAACGGCATCTTATTCAATCCGGCCAGCATCACCAAAGCCTTGGCTTCCTATATCAGCAATAAGCAGTACACCGAATCCGACCTGTTTTACCAGAACGAATGTTTTAACAGCTGGGAGCACCATAGCCGGTTCTCGCATCCCGATAAAGAAGCCTGTTTGCAGGGGATCAACGACTCACAGCAACGGGCACACGAATTTTTAAAAAAAGCTGATTGGCTGATCCTTACCCTGGGCTCGGCTTTTGTGTATGCGCTCAACGATCATTCCGTGGTGGCCAATTGTCATAAAGTGCCCACCGATAAATTCAATAAACGGTTATTGAGTGTAGCAGAAACAGTAGCCATGCTATTGAAGATGCAAGAATCCCTCGCAAAATTCAACCCCGGATTGAAGATCATGTATACCATTAGTCCGGTAAGGCATTTGCGCGATGGATTCATTGAGAACAATAGGAGCAAGTCTACCCTGATACAGGCCGTTCATCAAGCCATTGCCGAATATGGTCAGACTTATTATTTTCCGGCCTATGAGATCATCATCGACGACCTGCGCGATTATCGGTTTTTTGCCGAAGACATGGTGCATCCTAATTATGCAGCTACCAATTATGTATGGGAAAAATTTGTGGGATCTTGTATAGAAGAGCAGTCGCAACAATTGATGAAAGAGATTGCGGTCATCATGTCGGCCAGAAATCATAAACCTTTCCATCCCACCTCTGCGCAGCATAAAAAATTCATGCAAACCAATCTGGATAAACTGAATCAATTAGCGGGTTTGTATCCGTATATCAATTTTGAAGAGGAAAAAAATTACTTCATCCAGTAGAAGATCAATGTACCCGGTCGCCCCGAACCTCCATATCTTTCATCACCGCTTTTTCAAAGGCTAGCCATTGGGCCCAACGCTTTCTTACTTTTTCTTTGGGTAGGTATAGTTCTGATAAATTGATGAACAACGTATAATGTCCTGCCTCGCTTTCCATGAACTTGCGGTAGAAATTCCGCATGTACTCGTCATCAAGCCCCTCGCTCAGCCTCAAAAAACGCTCACAGCTTCTGGCTTCTATCAGGGCCATCGTGAGCAGCCGGTCCAGGAAACGGTCTTCCACACTGCCATCTTTTTTCTGAAACTCCAGCAATTTGTTTACATATTCATCTTTCCGTTGTTTGCCCAATTGCAATCCTCTTTTTTTCAATTCGGACAATACCATCCTGAAATGCGCCCATTCTTCCGTTACAATAGGGGCCAATTCTTCAACCATTTCCACCCGATCGGGATATCGCTGTATCAGTGAAATGCAGGTGGTGGCTGCTTTTTGTTCGCAGTAAGCATGATCGGTTAGGATCTCTTCCAGTTCCATTTCGGCCAAGTTCACCCACCGGGGATCAGTGGGGAGTTTTAACCCTAATATATTCTTCGTATCCTGCGATAAGTCTTTCATGGTACAAAAATAGAAAACTGACTGCTTGAAAAATCAACTGTACAAATTATAATTCATTGCTATAAATCGTTGTTGGAGTAAGTGCTATAATGGTTGGGATATTTTGACTAAATTACAATTGCATAAAAATTAACTTATGAGAATTGTTCCATTCCTTCTTGCAACAGCCATTACCACCGGACTGGTGATCACTTTAAATACCAGACTCCCCTTAGCCGGTTCAGAAGCGCCGGCTTTTGGAAAATTTTTAAGTCCGCAGCATGGATTCTGGCAGAATGCAGAAACTGCGAACTATGATTTTACAACCGACCTGAAATTTCCACAGCTCAAAGGCAAGGTTTCTGTTTACCTCGATGAACGCTTGGTGCCACATATTTTCGCCGACCAGGAAAATGACGCCTATTTTGTTCAGGGATACTTGCATGCACGATTCAGGCTATGGCAAATGGAATTACAGACCTATGCAGCAGCCGGAAGGGTGAGTGAGATCATTGGGGAAAAAGGACTTACGCATGACCGTGAGTTCAGGCGTTTGGGCATGGTGTATGCAGCAGAAATTGCGTTGAAGGAAACAGAGAAGGATCCGGTACTGTTGGCCGAATGCGATGCCTATACAGCCGGAATAAACGCCTTCATCGATGGATTAACAGAAAGTTCATTGCCGGTGGAATATAAGCTGATAGGGCATAAACCCGAACATTGGAGCAATATTAAAACCTCCTTATTCCTGAAATACATGAGTTATGATCTGGCCTCTCATGACGATGATTTTGAACTGACCAATGCCAAATCTTATTTTTCTGCCGATGATTTTACCAAACTTTTTCCAGCGGTCCAAGATTCATTGGATCCCATCATCCCCAAAGGAACAGTTTTTGAAAAGCAAAAGGTTTTTCCTGTAGCACCCATTGGCGTTGATTCAATTTATTTCAACAGTAAGGCATTGGTGGTATCTGAAAATGAAAAAGCTGACCGTGAAAATGGCAGCAATAACTGGGCCGTGAGCGGAAAGAAAACAAAAAGCGGATCACCTATTTTATGCAACGATCCTCATCTGGCACTCAACCTGCCTTCCTTGTGGTACGAACTGCAGATATCGGCTCCCGGTTTCAATGCCTATGGCGTAAGCTTTCCGGGTGCACCGGGCGTGATCATTGGGTATAATGATAGCTGTGCATTTGGATTTACCAATGGCGGAAGAGATGTGCGTGATTATTATGAGATCAAATTCAATAACGATAAACGTGCACAATATTGGTTCAATGGAGCCTGGCAAAATACCAGGTTCAGAGTCGATACCATTAAAATAAAAGGCAAACCCGATTTTATTGATTCGGTGGCGTATGTGCAACTGGGCAAAGACTGGTGTCCGGTGATGTACGATAAATCATTTGGTGGTGGACGTGCAACAGGCGATAAGAACTATGCCGTTCGCTGGAAAGCAAATGATCCCAGCAATGAGCTGAAGATCTTCAATATGCTGAATCATGCAAAGAATTATGCTGATTATTCAGCAGCGGTAACCAACCTGCACACACCCGGACAAAACTGTGTGTTTGCCTGCAAGACCGGCGATATCGCCATTCGTACTCAAGGTGAATGGCCGGCAAAATGGAAGGGACAGGGCGATTTCATCATGCCCGGTACCGATACCAGTTATTTATGGCAGGGGATGATACCCCAGGATGAAGTTCCTTTTCAATACAATCCCGAACGCGGATTTGTAAGCAGTGCCAATCAAAAACCTGTGGATGAAAGCTATCCGTATTATATCGGGCGCGACTATCCGCCATATCGTGGACAACTCATCAACCGCCGGTTGAATGCGATGAATAATATCAGTCCGCAAGACATGATGCAATTGCAAACCGACAATTACGACCTGTTTGCTGAAACGGCCATGCCATTGTTTCTGAAAAATATGAAGGAATCGGAACTGGATGCCAACCAGAAAAAATATTTCGACCTTTTGCGCAACTGGAATCTGCGCGATGATGTGGGCTCAAAAGGCGCTACCATATTTGAAGTGCTGTGGAGTAATTTTGCGGATACAGTTTACGGCGACGAGTATGCGAAGGCGCCCAAAGTGATCATGCGGCCATTTGAAAGTACCTTGGTTGAAGCCTTGTTGAAAGATTCGGCTTACTCATTCCTCGACAATATCAATACCCCGCAAAAAGAAACCCTGGCCGATGAAGTAACGGCCGCATTTAAGAAATCGGGTGCGCAATTACAACAACTGGAAAAAGATGGAAAGCTGGATTGGGAAAAATACAAGGCTACCCATATTTCGCATCTGGCCAAGCTGGCTCCTTTTAGCCGGATGAATTTAGCGGCCCCGGGTGGCACACATACCATCAATGCTACCCGATCTGACCATGGACCCAGCTGGCGTATGGTGATCAGTTTAACCTCTCAAACAGAAGCCTATGGTGTATATCCCGGTGGACAAAGCGGAAACCCGGGCAGTAAGTATTGCGATAATTTTGTTGATCAGTGGGTAGCCGGAAAATATTATAGTTTATGGATGATGACCAAGAGCGAATCATCTGATCAGCGCGTTAAATGGAAAATGAATTTTGATCATTAAACCGAAAAATATTTTTACAGTAAAAGCTAACAGGTATACACTCAATAATAAATCGTTCAACATATGAAATTCTTTATCTCCATTATACTGACCGCATTAATTTGTTTCGCCTCCGCATTATATCTTCCCTGGTGGAGTATTGCACCCATGTCATTTTTGGTGGCGGTGTTAATTCCCCAGCGCCCCGGAAAGGCATTTCTGTCGGGCTTTCTGGCCTTGTTCTTATTATGGGGCGGATTAAGCTTTTGGATCAGTTATCAGAATGCGCATTTGCTGGCGCATAAAATGTCGATGCTGATTTTAAAAATGGACAATCCTTATTTGCTGATCTTGGTTACCGCGCTGATTGGAGGATTGGTTGCAGCACTGGCAGCTTTGTCGGGTTCCTATCTTCGGAAAACTAAGTAATGGGATGGTAGTTGATAATTAATCTTTCTATAACAAAAACAGGGTTAATTTTGGCGTAACGAAAATTGATTATGACAAAACTCATTGCTGTTCTTTTTCTTCTGATCTCATTTCATTCCTCGGCACAAAGAATTTATGGAACGGTGTATACCGACAAGGGCGATCTGTTGCCCTACGCCTCTGTGATCATCAAAGGAACCAGTATTGGGGCCAGTGCCAATAACAAAGCAAATTTTTCTATTCAGGTAAAACCCGGAACCTATACCGTGGTTTGCCAGTACGTGGGGTATGCCAAGCAGGAAAAAACGGTTACCGTAAAAGAATCAGATGAGCCCATCAATTTTATTATTGCCCCTCAAAAGCTATTGATGAACACTGTGGTGGTAAAGACCGGAGCAGAAGACCCGGCCTATGCCATCATTCGTGCAGCCATAAAAAAGCGTCCTTTTTATAACAACCAGGTTAAAGGATTTGAATGTGATCTGTATGAAAAGGATATTATGAAACTTCGGGCATTGCCCAAAAAGATCATGGGGCAAAAAATTCCTGATGAAGACCGGAAGGAAATGGGCGTTGATTCATCGGGTAGGGGGATCATCTATTTATCAGAATCAATGGCCAAAATACATGTTCAGGAACCGGGGCAATTTAAAATGGAAGTGCTGAGCAGCAGGGTAAGTGGAAGTGGTGGCTTTGGATTTACTTTTCCTACGTTCATTAGTTTTTATAAGAACAATGTGATGGTGTTCAGCGAAAAATTAAATCCGCGAGGGTTTATTTCGCCCATTGCAGACGGGGCTATTAATTTTTATAAGTATAAATTCCTCGGTAGTTTTTTTGAGGATGGAAAAGAGATCAACAGCATAAGGGTAACTCCGCGCCGGCCTTATGAACCATTGTTCTCGGGCATCATCAATATTGTGGAGGACGATTGGCGCATCCATAGTCTAGACCTCATCCTTACCAAAACTGCTCAGTTAGAGATCATCGACACCCTGCAGATCACACAGATCCATGTGCCGGCAGAAACTGATCTGTGGCGCGTGAAAAATCAGTTGCTGCATTTTAATTTCAAACAGTTTGGCATAGACGCTATTGGTAATTTCGTGAATGTATATTCCAATTACCGGATCAATCCGGTCTTTGCCAAGGATTTCTTCAACCGGGTAGTGATCAAATACGATACCGCGGTGAATAAACGTTCAAAAGCTTATTGGGACAGCATTCGGCCGGTACCTCTTGAACCGGAGGAGAAAAAAGATTACCAGGTCAAAGACAGTATTTATGAAAGCCAAAGGGATTCGGGTATGACCCGGAAGTTGGCCGACTCATTGAATCACCGCCAGGGTAAATTTAAACCCCTGCAAGTATTCTGGAAAGGATGGCGCAGGACTCATTACAGCCCTCAAGGCAATATTTCCTGGCACCTGGAGTCCATCATCAAAACATTGGAATACAATCCGGCCGAAGGGCTGGTGGTCAATCTGCATGCAGGGTATAACCGATATATCAAAAGCTGGAAAACAAATTTTTCGATACAACCGCATATTCGATATGGATTCAGTAACACACACCTGAATGCATGGGCAGAAATGAGCTTTCGTACGCGCGACTGGGAGACGGACAAAAAATTCAAACGGCATAGTATTAGTTTTTCAGGCGGCAAACGCGTTACCCAGTTCAATAAAGAGAATCCTATTTCTGCACTCAGCAATAGCGTGAATGTACTTTTCTGGGGTGATAATTTTATGAAGACCTATGAAAATTATTTTGGCAGCATTGGCTATGCCAAACGGTACGAGAATGGGCTTAGGGTTTCGGTGAATACTTTGTATGAAGACCGGATACCGCTGAACAATACGACCAATTTCACCTTTTTTAAAAAGGATACGATCAATATTACGCCCAACTATCCATACGAAAAGTTGAGTGCTCAGTTTATGCGGCATCAGGCATTTGAGATCAGTATCGACCTGAGTATCAAACCCGGTCAGCGCTATATCGAATTCCCACATAGCAAGATGGCGATCGGGTCTAAATATCCAACCTTCAGTTTCAATTATACCAAGGGCCTTGAATCTATTTTTGGGAGTGATGTCAATTTCGATAAATGGCGCTTGACCGTGCAGGATGATAAAAATTTCAAACTGGTGGGTTTGCTAAAATATAAGATTGGGCTCGGCGGATTCCTGAATACTGAAAAAGTATTTATTCAGGATTACCAGCATTTTAACGGGAACCGGTCAACCAATGCCAGTGAGTACGTGAACAGCTTCCAACTCACACCGTATTATGCAAACAGCACCATGAGCAGCTTCTTCAGTTTTGCGCATCTGGAACATCATTTTAACGGATTACTCACGAATAAGATCCCGCTGTTCAGGCAACTGAACTGGAACCTGGTGGCGGTCGGGATCGGCGGATTCCTGAATACTAAAAAAGTATTTATTCAGGATTACCAGCATTTTAACGGGAACCGGTCAACCAATGCCAGTGAGTACGTGAATAGTTTTCAGCTCACCCCGTATTATGCAAACAGCACCATGAGCAGCTTCTTCAGTTTTGCGCATCTGGAACATCATTTTAACGGATTACTCACGAATAAGATCCCGCTGTTCAGGCAACTGAACTGGAACCTGGTGGCGGGTACTAATGCATTTTATGTGAATAGTAAAAGCAATTATGTAGAGTTGTTTGCCGGTATCGAAAATGTCTTTAAGATCTTCCGGGTTGATTTTGTAGCTGCCTATGCAAATGGAAGATCTGCTACCACTGGCATTCGTATCGGAACCGGAGGTGTAATAGGAGGCAATGTCAAGGTAAATTCAAGGAATAATAATGTAACCCTTTCTTTTTAGTTTAACTCAGCACTTCATGGCTATGCGCGAACGATTCTTTGCAAGTTCGTATATTTGCCACCAATTTGGTTTGCCCTGCAAGCATCCAATCTTTTTAAGATTTTCTGCATCGGCTGAATAATTTCATTCTGCGGGTACAGATACAAATTTATGTTATGGCCATTTTACACAACCGTGTGTCTCAAGCAGCGCTTAAAGAAAAGCTGTATGCTGAAACAGAACACCGCACCACCATTTCCTTTTACCGGTATTTTCCAATTTCTGATCCTGTTCAATTCAGAGATGAATTTTATATAGCCCTCGATGCACTAAAGGTATTCGGCAGGATCTATGTGGCGGAGGAAGGCATCAATGCGCAGATAAGCGTTCCCGATAGTTTGCTGGATAAGCTGAAAGCCTATCTAAATACTATAGAACCGTTGAAAGCCCTTCGCTTAAATATCGCGGTAGATGACGATGGTAAATCATTCTGGGTGCTGAAAATTAAAGTGCGCAGTAAAATTGTAGCCGACGGAATCTCTGATCCCGCATTCAGCATGGAAAAAAAGGGAGCTTATGTTGATGCGGTAGGCATGAATGAGATGCTCAAAAATCCCGATACCATCGTGATCGACATGCGCAATCATTATGAATATGAGGTTGGGCATTTTAACAATGCCATTGAAATACCCAGTGATACCTTTCGCGAGCAGTTGCCCATGGCGGTGGAGATGATGAAGGATCAGAAAGACAAGAACATCATCATGTATTGTACGGGAGGTATCCGTTGTGAAAAAGCCAGTGCCTATATGCTGCACCATGGATTTGAACATGTGTTTCACTTAGAAGGAGGCATCATTAATTATGCTAGGCAGTTAGGGGCTGCAAAGCTTGAATCAAAATTCATTGGTAAAAATTTTGTGTTCGATGATCGCTTAGGAGAGCGCATCACTCCGGATGTGATCGCCAAATGTCATCAGTGTGGAGCACCGGCAGATACCCATACCAATTGCAAGAATGATGGTTGTCATCTGTTGTTCATTCAATGTGAGGCCTGTGCTCAATTGTATGCTGGTTGTTGCAGTACGAGTTGCAAGGAAGTATATGAGCTGCCAATGGAAGAACAAAAAGCCATGCGGAAAGGCTTGGAAAAGGGGATGATGGTTTTCAATAAAAGCAAACAACGCTTAAGGCCAAGGTTGGATGAGCTGAATAGAAAATAATTTTTTGAAACTTCAGATAAAAATGAACATATGGAAAACGAACTTGAAATAGGCGACCTGGTAGCTTTTAAAGCAGACCCCAGTATTAAGTTAGTGGTTACCGGAATTGGGAAGGATGGCTATGTATTGCTGCGTTATTTCGATAAAGCTGCGGGCGACTTTAAAAAAGTGGAATTGCCGGCGGTGTGTTTCATTAAAACTACCTAGCCGATCCGGTAAGCATTAATTATAGATCCAAAGCAACACCGGCTTGTCGGATGATTTAATGTATTTGCCAAGGGTACTCAGGAAGTTGGGTGCCACGATGGGGCAACCCGCACTTTGATAAATATGCCTTGGATAAGTTTCTGTTTCCGGAACATAACTGTCGGAATGCAGTACAATGGCCCGCTCAAAGGCCTTGCTGTTGCTGGGCTCCAGTCCATATAATTTATACGATAACCCATAGGTTCCATTATACGAAGTGCCGATCTTATATTTTCCTAATGAAGTAGCATTGCTGTTGGGCATATTAGAAAACAATAATTGATCGTTACAGTCGGGGGTATACGAACCACTACCATGCGATACCAGCGAACTCGCTTCAATAGAATCCTTTTTTATATTGTATACAAAGAATCTTTTTTTACCGGAAGGAAGTGACATATCGATGAGGAAGCAATACTCATCATTGAAGCCGTTCTGTTTCACAAATTCAGGAACCTGTTCGGTTTTTTGTTTCAGTCGACCGGCAGCCAATTTCAATTTTGTATTGATCTGGTTGTAAGAAGTATCTCTAACCGGAGGGGTAATATTGCCGGTGCCAGAAGAATCTTTTTCCAACAGGGAAGAAGACTTATTGGAAGAAGGGCCCTTCACATAGCTATCCTGCGGTTGTTGCCATACCGCACCCTTTGAATGTGTAGATACATTCAGCAAGAGCAAAGCAGCACATATTTTCTTTAACGATCTCATCTGTTTGGAGAATTTAGATGTTACGAAAAAACAGGAATCATTTTTTATGTTATGAAGCAATAATTTCTTATATAAAGCTACTCCAAAGGCTGCAAATTCTATGCTAATTTCAGCGCATTTGCGCATTTAGTAAATTCTTAACAGCACAGGTATTCAGGCCTGTTTAAAGAAATTTTAAACCATCATGTAATGCACTGATATTCAGCTCCCAAAAAGATATCTTATTCTATACCAGATTGGGTGAATAGGGCTGCCACCAACAAGGATATATTCTTGTAAGGGGGAACATATTCCTGGAAATAATCATACACCTGCTTATTTGACTTGAACTGGGTGTCCAGTCTTTGCCAGATATTGGCCCAGTTAATGTCTTTTTCGGTGAGTAATTGGTCATTGATCAGGCGCAATAAAGGTTCGTTCACCGTTTTGGAACCAACTTGTTTTGTAGAGATCACCTGGGCGTCGGGGCTTTTCTTCAGCAGTTCAAAAATTTCGGTGTATCCTCCGCATGAGCCGAGAATGGCTAATCTAACGGCGGGGGTTACTCGTTTTAAGCTATTCTGCAGGTGGTAACTATGCCCGCGGTGTATAAGGATATGCGCTTCTATATTTTTATCAGCCAGATAGTTGACCAAGGTGTCTTGTGATTTTAGGTCTTCTTCAGTTTCTTCATTCAGTGGCAGGTTGGCATAAATGGAAACCGGGAAATTCTTTTTCGATTTTATGGTTGTCCAATATTTGTTCCTTTCGATCGACCATTTTGAGGCATCTGAAAAATTAGACATGAAACTGCCATAGGAAGCTTTTCCATCCTCATCACCATAAAAGAAAACCAATTGGTTGATCTTTTTGTCATCATCATACAAGCTATTGTGTGGCACATTAAAATAAACAGCTAAGGCCGGGTTCAGTTCTTGGATGGCCTTTACATCGTTACCATCTTTGGTTGCCTTAAAGATATCCGACAGCAATGTATAAACTTTCATGCCATAAGGATTAGGGATGGCACTGCAGCGGTTGTAGTTATTTATAATTTCCTTGCTGGTCAGGTCGGCAAGATATGGATCGTGTACAATACCCGGGAATGTTTCGGCAACATTGATGGTCTCTTCCAATCCGTTCACCATATTCACTTCCAGTCCGTTCATTAATCGTTTAATGATCTTGATGCTGCTATCGCCCGGCATTTGTTTCATGAACGACGATAGCGTATTATAGCGGCCAGCCATCAGCAGGAATTTTTTATACTGATCGAATTTTACTAAACGGAATAATGAGTCGGATCCGTTCTTAGGGAACATGCCCAAAAGTTTTTTATAGATATACAGATAGCTGCTGGTATACAATTCGGTTTCACCACTGGTGATCACGAAATACAGGTCTTGTGGACGAAGTTCTTCCAACACAAAATATCTTTTCTTTTCACTGGGCTCTTCGTGTAAACTGTTGATGATATCCGTATAAAATTTGATCGCGAATTTTTTAAGGTATGCCCGGGTGGGTTCTACATACAGTGGATATTCACCCGATCTGATCTTTGCCCGGTTGGCAATTTCGGCATCTACCAGGAGGTGATAGAATTCATTGGGCTGGGTACGTGTTTTTTCAATATCGGCGAGGGTAAGTTGATTTTCTGAAAGCTGCACCACGAATGGGATATAGATCTTAAGGTTTTTTTCTTTGGCAATCGACAATAAGGTTTGTACGATAGGAGACTTGTGTTGTTTTACGGCATTTGACAAAATCTCATCGCGGGTATTCAGTGCGAAATTGATCAGCAGTTCGGGTCTTGTATTAGCGCAGATGAATATCAATGAATCCATCAGGGCATAGCGATTATTGTTGCTGAGAAAATTGGTGATCCTGTCGGGATTTGTCTCCAGTAATTTCAGTCTGGCCAGGTCTTTGATCCGATCTCCTTGCGGGAAGTCGCGGAATACGCCCGCCATCATGCCGGAAGCCTTGGCTCCAAATGGCCGCATGATCTCGTCGTATGATTTGTGTGTATATAACGATTGCCATATTTGTTTGAACCGGTCAATATATAACCGGATATAGTTCACATCAAATATTTTTCTTCTCATCTCTGCACTCAGGGTATCAAATAGATTACTCTGTGCATTGATGGCAATGATCTTTAAGGATTCATTGAGTTCGGTGCTTTTGTTCGTGATCTTTTGCAGACTGTCTGTTTCAATGGTGCTGAAACGCATCAGGATGGCCTTGCCATTTTTGATCATGGCATAGCCGCCCAGTAATTTATTGAAACTGTTTTGTGTATTGTGTAATCGATCATTGGCCTGTTTTAAACTTGGATTAACTTGGGCCGTTGCAGATAGGGTGGTAATCAATAATAGTGAAAGAACTGAATACCATTTGATTCTGGCAGTCATAAATGAAGGTTTAGTTTTTATTAAGGTATGGAGTACAAAAGTAGATATTTTATTTTGTACTTACCCCACATAAAATCGTTTTTTATGGTTGCTTAGTGAATACCCAATTTGCTGAGGGCATTGATTACTAGCGCTTCAGTTTCTGAAGGAGTTAGGGAGCTGGGTTCAAATTTTAGTCCGGTTATTTTTTCATATAATTCGATATATCTCGCTGAAATGGTATTCACCCAATCATCGCTCATGAAGGGAACCTGTTGACCTTCTTTTCCCATAAAATTATTTTCGATCATTTATTAAGGTATGGAGTACAAAAGTAGATATTTTATTTTGTACTTAACCTACCCAAAATCGTTTTTAAAGGGTTGGCTTATTGAATACCCAATTTGCTGAGGGCATTGATTACTAGCGCTTCAGTTTCTGAAGGAGTAAGGGAGTTGTGTTCAAATTTTAGTCCGGTTATTTTTTCATATAATTCGATATATCTCGCTGAAATGGTATTCACCCAATCATCGCTCATGAAGGGAACCTGTTGACCTTCTTTTCCCATAAAATTATTTTCGATCAGCCATTCCCTTACGAATTCTTTACTCAGTTGTTTTTGGCGTTCTCCTTTTTCCTGTCTTTCTTCAAAGCCATCGGCATAGAAATACCGGGAGCTATCGGGGGTATGTATCTCATCCATTAAATAGATATGGTCACCAATTTTCCCAAATTCATATTTGGTGTCTACCAGGATCAATCCCCGGGCAGCAGCAATTTCCTTACCCTTTGCGAACAATTGCAGGGCATAGTTAACCAGTTGATCCCAGTCTTTTTCCGATACCAATGCGCTGGAAATGATCTTTTCGGCCGAAATATCCTCATCATGTCCTTCGCTGGCCTTGGTACTGGGAGTAATGATGGGGGAGTTGAAATAATCATTTTCTTTCATACCATCGGGCATCTGCACTCCGCATAATTCTCTTTTACCAGAAGTATAGGTTCGCCAGGCATGTCCGGTAAGATTACCCCTCACTACCATTTCGATCTTGAATGGATTACATTTTTTTCCAATACTCACATGGGGAGCAGGGGTATCTAATAGCCAATTGGGGCAGATATGTTCTGTGGCCTTAAGCATATATGCAGCTATTTGGTTGAGAACTTGTCCTTTATAGGGTATTGGACGGGGTAGAACCACATCAAAAGCAGAGATGCGGTCACTGGCCACCATCACCAGGGTTTGGGTAGAAATTGAGTAAACATCTCTTACTTTACCCTGATAAAAACCAGATTGTTGGGGGAAATGGAATTGGGTCATATTGCTAAATTACCGCCTACTGGTTTAAAAGCCTACTTTTGCCTGCCACAAGATTTCAACAAGTGGTTATAAATAAAATTTTCATGTAAAATTAACATTGCTTATTTTGCTTAATATTTACAAACCAAAACAACGAGATATGAGAAAAGGTACAAGCTATCTGGTTACTTTTTTGCTGGCAAATCTGATGACAATCGCTGCCATTGCACAAAATGTAACAATCAGCGGAAATGTCCGGAACAGCGCGACAAAAGAAGGAGCGGGAGCCGTTTCGGTTATTATTAAGGGAGCTGAAAATGGGACCTTTACCGATGATCACGGAAATTTTAAATTATCGGTAAAAAGTTTACCTGTAACCTTGCTGGTTTCATCAGTTGGGTATGAATTACAGGAATATACGGTTACCAAGTCAAATCAGCTTATTCAGGTAGAATTCAAACCCAGCAGTGCGCTTGGTCAGGAAGTAGTTGTTTCGGCAAGCAGGGTTCCTCAAAAAATATTGGAATCACCTGTTTCTATTGAAAGGGTAAGTGCAGCCAATATTCGTAATGCACCTTCTGCTAATTTTTATGATGTGGTAACTACCTTAAAAGGGGTTGACGTAACAACATCTTCACTTACATTCACCACACCTACTACAAGAGGATTTAACTCCAGTGGAAATACCCGGTTTAACCAATTGGTTGATGGAATGGATAATCAGGCCCCAGGGCTTAATTTCTCTGTGGCGTCAATTATCGGACTTAGCGAACTTGATGTGGATAATATGGAATTACTGGCAGGTGCCTCTTCGGCCTTATATGGCCCGGGTGGTATGAATGGTACCTTACTCATGACCAGTAAGAATCCTTTTAAATATCAGGGATTTTCATTCCTGGTAAAAGAAGGGATCATGAATACCGATGGAAAATTCAGGAGTCCTTCTCCTTATCATAACTGGACCATGCGTTTGGCAACAAAGGTTTCTGAAAAATTCGCCTTTAAGATCAATGCTGAATTATTGACTGCAAAAGACTGGATGGGTTCTGATACCAGAAATTATAGCAGATTAGGATCTACAGGATCTGTAATTGCGGGCGACAGAAAAACTGATCCGAATTACGATGGTGTAAATGTTTATGGTGATGAAACCACGGTAGATATCCGTGCATTCTTCTCCAGTATTGCCAGCAGCTTACCAGGAGCAGCCAATTTTATCAATACCAATGGCCTGTTGTCTTCAGCTCAAAATGTATCACGTACAGGATACACTGAAAAAGAATTGATCGATCCAAATACTGTCAATTTCAAATTGGCTGGATCATTACATTATATGTTGTCTCCAAGAACAGAAGCTATTTTAGCTGCTTATTGGGGTACAGGTAATACAATATATACCGGTAGTGACAGGTATTCTTTGAAAGATTTTAAAATGGGCCAGTATAAACTGGAAGTAAATAATAAGAACTGGTCGCTTAGAGCATATACCACTCAGGAAAATGCAGGTGAATCTTATAATATGACCGCCACTACCCGTTTATTCAATGAATCATGGAAAAAATCTGTTACTACTGATGCTGCTGGAAATCCAACTCCATTGGGAACCGATTGGTATATACAATATGCTTTCCAGTACCTGAGCAACAGGATGAACGGCATGACTGATTACGATGCACACCAGGCATCTCGTGCTTTTGCAGATGCGGGCAGGCCAGTTGCTGGATCTCCAGGAATGGTTGCTGCATATGATGCCATCCGTAAAACACCGATCTCTAAAAATGGTGGTTTATTGTTAGATAAATCAGATCTATATAGTGTTGAAGGACATTATAGTTTCTCTCAATTTGCAAAAAAGATGGGTGGAATAGAAGTACTGGTAGGTGGAAACTATAAAAATTATGTTCTGAATTCTGAAGGAACCTTATTCGCTGATTCTATCAGTCCTGTTAAGATCAATGAATATGGTGCATACGCTCAGGCCAGCAGAAAAGTGTTCGACTTTTTAAGCCTGACTGCTTCTGGTCGTTACGACAAGAACCAAAATTTTGACGGAAGATTTACACCAAGGATTACTGCGCTGGTAAAAGTAGCAGCGAATAATAATATTCGTTTGTCGTACCAAACCGCTTATCGTTTTCCTTCCAACCAAATGCAATGGATCAACTTGCAAGTGGGAAGTACCCGCCTGATCGGATGTAATCCATCATTCGCCACTTACCTGAATTTTGCTGGCAATCCATTGTATACCGCTACCAGTGTAATAGCAGGAACACCAACCGTGTATACTCCAACTTCTGTAAAACCAGAGTCTGTGAGTTCATTCGAAGTTGGTTACAAGGGCTTGCTGCTTGAGAACAAACTGTTGATCGATGCCTACGGATATTTTGGTCAATACCAGGATTTCCTGGGAAGGATCAATACCATTCAAACCACTACCGGTATTGCAGCTGATATTTCCGTTGCTTCAAAAAGAAGGAATATATCTGTTCCCCTGAATACCACTTCTAAAGTGAAAACTTATGGATTTGGTTTAAGTGTTGATTACAGATTACCATGGAATTTCTCTATTGGTGGTAATGTGGCTTCTGATGTATTAAAAGATGTTCCTACTGATTTTGTTGCCTATTTCAATGCTCCTAAATATAAAGCCAATGCCAATTTCGGTAATACCGGTTTTGGTAAAGCTAAACGCATGGGCTTCAATATTGCTTACAGGTGGCAACAGGCGTTTTACTATCAGGGAGATTTCGCCAATGGCAATTTGCAACCAGTGCATACACTGGATGCACAGATCAGCATGAAACTGCCTAAAACAAAATCAATCATCAAACTGGGTGCCAGCAATTTGCTGAACCAGTACTATTATAATGCCATTGGAAATTCACAGATCGGAGGTTTATACTATTTAAGCTTCGGATACAATGTTTATTAATCGTTATCAGGCAAATCAACATTTAACATTAAAACTTACTTAATAATGAAAAAAATAAATAATCATCTGAGGGTTTCTTTCCTGGCCATTGTATCAGGATTGCTGTTCCTTACTTGTATCAGGATTGCTGTTCCTTACTTCCTGCAATAAGGAATTGGAGCAACTCGCACCAATCGCTAGGCCAGTATATCCTACCGGTAACGGAGTAGCGGCTACTATTGCTGCTATACCTAGTGATAGTTTGTACTATCGCTTATTGGTTCGTTCAGGACTTGTGAGTACGCTGAATGATTCTACCAAAAGCTTTACTTTGTTTGCTACAGATAATAACGGGATGAAAATATTTGTAAATGCCGCTTCTGGTGGTGCCATTCCTTTGGCTGCCCCTGATGCAGTATTCTCTGCGTTCATTGCCGGTACCTTACCTGTCGCCAGTGCTCAAGGAATTGTGCAGTATAATACCATCGGCCAAAAATATATGGCCTATCAATTCGCAGGATCATTTCCCAACTTCCCATTACCCAGCCAGATCATTCTGGATCCTACACAACCTTTTGTGAGGATGCCGATATTCCCAACTACAGGAACTACCTATTCTTATTTGAATAATCTTCCACTGATCGCAGCAGATATGAATGCAGCCAATGGATTAATTCATCATTCATTTACCATTGCCGCTCCACCTACAGCTACTTTAAAAACAATGATCGCTGCAGAGCCTACGCTTTCTTATTTCCGCGCAGCCGTTGCACGTGCCGATAGTGGTTCTACTGGCTTGTCTAAATTCGACTCCTTGTTGAATTATGGCGTTACCAATATGACCGTATTAGCTCCTAATGACGCAGCTTTCCAAACACTGGTATTCGGTTTGGTTTATTCTCAGGTATTTGCAGCAACAGGAAATGCAGGCATCGCTGCGGCTCAGGCCAATGGTGCAGTTGCAGCCGGACCGGCATTCTTAGGTACCAACAATGTATCTACTGCATTGGTAAAAGGAATTATAGCCTATCATTTACTGGCTTCATTAACCACTAGCACTAGCACTCCATACCAGCCCAATATCAGGGTGTTCTCGGTAAATGTTCCTGCCGCAGGTACATTCATTAAAACACTTGTGAACGGTGGTATTGCTATTCATCCGGGTGTTAGGGCACAGGCTACTTATGCCGGCCCTGCAGTTACTTCATTAAGTTTCACCGGATATGGAACTTTCCCTCCGGGAGGTGCTCCGTTCAGTGGGGCTGCAGCTTCTGCAATTACCATGGATAAACATGCCGTGAATGGCGTATATCATATCCTCAACAGCGTGTTATTGCCACAATAATATTTTGCTATATAGATCAAACAGGAACGGGCTTCAATATTGAAGCCCGTTCTGATTTTATAAGGTTAGATCTTTTATACGTTGAACCTGAAATGCATAACATCTCCATCCTGCACGAGATATTCTTTTCCTTCAATACGAAGTTTACCATTCTCTCGGCAGGAAGCTTCTGAACCGTATTGAATGAAATCATTAAAGGCGATCACTTCAGCCTTGATGAACCCTTTTTCAAAATCAGTATGGATCACACTCGCAGCCTGTGGTGCTTTCCATCCTTTATGGATCGTCCAGGCACGCACTTCCTGAACGCCTGCGGTAAAATATGTATAGAGATCAAGTAGTTTGTAGGTAGAACGGATCAGCCTGTCGAGTGCAGGCTCGGTCATTTTATATTCTTCCATGAACATGGTCCGGTCATCGGCATTGTCGAATTCAGCGATCTGGGCTTCAATGGCATTCGTCATCACGATCACTTGATTACCTTCTTCTTTCACGGCTTCGATAAGCTCGGCTGAGAATTTATTTCCGGTATGCATACTGGCCTCATCTACATTGGCTACATATAACACCGGCTTATCGGTTAATAAGAACAGGTCGGCAATGGCGGTCTTCTCATCTTTAGTTAATCCTAATGAAAGGATATTCTTTCCCTTATCGAGGTGTTGCTTGCATTGTACCAATACTTCATACTCAGCCTTTAATTTAGCATCACCGGTCTTCAGCATTTTTTCAGTGCGCGACAATTTTTTCTCAACGCTTTCCATATCCTTCAATTGAAGCTCTGTTTCAATGATTTCTTTATCGCCTACGGGATTGATAGGGCCTTCATCCCTTAATATATTCTCATCTTCAAAACAACGGATCACCTGAATGATGGCATCCACTTCACGAATATTGGCTAAAAACTTATTACCCAATCCTTCGCCTTTGCTGGCACCACGTACCAGTCCGGCAATATCCACGATCTCAATCTGTGTAGGCACGGTACGATCAGGTAGTACCAGTTCAGCCAGTTTATCGATCCTTTCGTCGGGCACATCTACCAATCCGATATTGGGCTCAATGGTACAAAAACGATAATTGCTTGCCTGTGCCTTAGCGCTATTGCTTACGGCATTGAATAATGTTGATTTGCCTACATTGGGTAAGCCTACGATCCCTGCTTTTAAAGCCATAATTGATTTGTTACGATGATTTTCTGATGATGGAAAAATGATGAAATATGGTTTGAAAAATTCATTTGTATTTCTCCAAAATTGGCTGCAAAGGTAAGGTTTGGAACGATATTTCAATTTTCGGAAGAAAATGGTAATTTCAAACCATCAACGATTGCGGAATTACCTATTGAGATCACGCATTCTTATCATATAAAATCAACACATGGCTTTAAGCAGGATCTGGAGCGCCTTCATCATCGTAGCCCTGGCATTAGCCGGCTTTCATTTCATTTTCAACAGCAGCAGGGACGATATATTTTCCCGAATGGTAACCGGTACATCGAAAGATGAATTTAAATATGTTGCCATTGGCGATCCGTCGAAATATGGCCGTCCGGGTATCGATAGTTTTGCTAAGGAAATGGCAGATTATGGATATAAGAGGCAGGATAAAATATCGGATGACAGCAAGTACCTGGTTACCGATGATATTTCTGCTGATACCATTCGTACACTCACCGCCAATTACCCTTCCGTTCGTACGGTAAGCTATGGTTATATTTTAGGAAAGAAACAGAAGCCGGTAGACGGGGTGATTGCAACGGGTAAGGTGGCGGTGGAAATATGTATCGGCCTCATAGGCATCATGGCATTATTCATGGGCTTCATGAGCATTGCAGAAAGGGCAGGGGGTATTCGTTTCTTATCCAGGGTGGTAGGCCCATTCTTTTCTAAATTATTTCCCGATGTTCCCGCGGGCCATCCTGCACATGGTCATATGATGATGAATTTTAGTGCTAATATGCTGGGCCTCGATAATGCAGCCACCCCCTTCGGCATCAAGGCCATGGAAAGTTTGCAAGAGTTGAACCCCGATAAAGAACGTGCCAGCAATGCACAGATCATGTTCCTTTGTTTGCATGCAGCAGGTCTTACACTTATTCCTGTGGCTATTATTGCCGCAAGGGCCAGTACCGTGGGTATGAATGGACTAAAAGCAGCCAATCCTACTGATATATTTTTGCCCTGCCTGATCGCCACTTTTGTAGCAACGGTCTTTGCTATGGTGATCGTTTCCATAAAACAAAAGATCAGGTTGTTTCAGCCGGTGATCTTGGGATGGGTATTGGGCATTTCTGCATTGATCGCTTTACTGGTATGGTTCATCTTAACGCTCAATACAGTGGGCATCAATCTTTTTTCTGAAAAGATCAGCAGTGGATTGATCCTGCTTATATTTTTATTGATCGTAGTGGGAGGGGTATATAAAAAGATCAATGTATTTGATGCTTTTATTGAAGGAGCAAAAGGACAATGTATTTGATGCTTTTATTGAAGGAGCAAAAGGAGGTTTCGATACCGCGGTAAAGATCATCCCTTACCTGGTGGGCATGCTGGTGGCCATTAGTTTGTTGCGTACCAGCGGCAGTTTTGATATGGTCATCAACGGTATCAAACAATTATTTGCAGCACTGGGTGCCGATACCCGTTTTGTAGATGGGATGCCCACGGCATTGATCAAACCCATGAGCGGAAGCGGTGCAAGAGGCATGATGATCGATACGATGCGTGCTTACGGGCCTGACTCATTTGCAGGCAGACTCAGTTGTATTTTGCAGGGAAGTTCTGATACTACTTTTTATGTGATCGCAGTTTACTTTGGAGCAGTAGCGGTAAAGAATACCCGCTATACCATTGGTGCCATGTTGCTGGCCGACCTGGTGGGTATCCTCACTTCCATCGGACTATGTTACTTGTTCTTCGGGTAAAAAAAAATCACAGTTTTTACACTGTGATTTTTTTTGACTTGATATCTTTTTATCTATTCGTAAATGAAGTAAGGGTTCTTGCCCTGCTTCCGGATGAAGCAGTAATCAAACCATTGCAAAAGACGGTATATACCCTTGCAGATGTTGGAACAAATGCCCTCAGTTCCGCGAGCACGGTAAGTGGAGCGCTTACTTTCCTCAATTGTAATGTATCACTTTTAGTCATCACCGGAAGTTCAACCAGATTGGATCCGTTCTTGTATAAGGTTCCACTGAAGATCACGGTTTGCAACACTTTTGAAAATACTTCCAGTGTATCGGTACTCGGGATCATATTGATGAACCTTGCCCTGAAATATCCAATGGGTGCATTAGAGATACTTTCAGGGATGAACAGCACATTGGGGTTAAGTGGTGTGGCATATGGCAGCGAATCTACCAAGAAGATGGAAGAATAGCTGTTAACCGGCAGATCATAATTCTTGCTGATGATGGTATCGCCTGGAAGTTGTGGACCAACCCTGCTCAATACCACTTTTATATTTGTAGCCAATCCTGGTGTAACTCCTGCATAAGC
>Ga0194037_1000942_pt1 | contig 22082 bp, 23 predicted proteins | sample JunL306m_MetaG_FD_148653 | JGI IMG/M metagenome (GOLD analysis project Ga0194037, IMG submission 148653) | Anoxic zone freshwater microbial communities from boreal shield lake in IISD Experimental Lakes Area, Ontario, Canada - Jun2016-L304-6m | ecosystem: Environmental > Aquatic > Freshwater >...
AATCACTTAATTGCCGAGTAGCACCTCTCTAAAGCGCTCTCCCCAAATCTGCCAACTCCAACGTTGCTCTGTCCATTTTCTTCCAGCCTGGCCCATGGCAAGTAATTTTGATGGATTGTCGAGGAGCTCATTTATAGATCGCACAATGCTATCGACGCTCGTGCCATCAACAACAACGCCGGTCTCACCAGCAATTACCGCATCTGGCGCGCCACCGGAGGCGCCGGCCACTACTGGAATACCACACGCACTCGCTTCCAAATAAACGATACCTAAACCTTCTACTTCCAAGCCCGCAAGCCTCGATCGTGAAGGCATCACGAAGAGATCGCCCAGACGAAAGTACTCGGGTAAGGCGTCGTATGTGATTCTTCCAACGAAGCGAACATATTGCGAGAGATCGTGCGCCCGCACTAGTTGATCGAGTTTCTTCTGCCGTGGACCAACGCCAACAAAGAGAAGAACGATGTCAGGATGAGTTAAAAGAATCTGAGGCAAAGCCTCCACTAATTTATCTTGCCCTTTGCGATGAACAAGTCGTCCGACTGAAATCAAAACTTGCTTTCCTTCGAGATTTAATTCATGGAGCAATCTCTGCGATTTAACTCCGGGAGAGAAATGTTCAATAGAGATGCCGGGCGCGATCTGCACCATCTGGCAACGAGCGCTTACAGCGGGGGCCATCGCATTGCGCGTGAACTCTCCGAGGTAAGTAAGAACATCAATCGATTTGGTGGAGTGCGCGAAGATTTGGCGAAATGGTGGCAGCTTCGCCCACCAGACTTCATGGCCGTGGGTAATTGCAACCACCCGCTTTACTCCTGCGCGCTTGAGCAACCCCGCCATCCATGCCAACGGCATTGCCGCCCCAAACCAGAGGATTTCGCTCTGATAGCGGAGCGCGGTTGCCCGCACTCGACGATTTACCCAGGGGGTGGGAAGAAGAGTGGAACTTTTATCGCGAATAATCAGGACGCCAGTTTTTTCGCTCAAGATCTGGTCGAACTCGGCGCTCCCCGCTTGGGCGGCGGTGTAGATAACTATCTGCGCTCCATCTAGTTGATCGAGCAAGCCGAGGATAAAGGTCTCGATCCCGCCGGCGCGTGGACCGAGATCATTGGTGACTAAGAGAATCTTTCGAGGCGACACCCCGCAAGGTTAGTGGAGGCTAGCCGTGGTACCGCAGCGGCGGAACCAACCCCTTCTCGGAGAGGGCGGAGATGGCGCTCACCTCATTGCTGGTGATCTCATTGCGCGGACGCTCAGAGATGGTTAAAAGGACAGAAACCACGCAATCGGAGCAGGCCAGATCGCGCATAGTGCAGGTATCGCAGTCGATGATCATGTTCTAAAGAGTAAAAGCGACCACTGACACTTAAGGTAGTTCCATGGCCCATCGTGTCGCGGTAAATCTCATCGTCGGAGCAAAGGGTGAGACAACCTGGGGCGGTACCTCCGCAGGGCTCTCCTTCGCCGCTGATCGCGCTCGCTTCCACCAGCTGCGCCGCGAATTCCAGGCCATCCTTATTGGTAGCAACACCGCCCATCACGAGCCCTATGCCAAGACCCCCCTCCCCTTGATCGTATTAACGCACCGCCCCTTGCCCGAACTCCTCTTGAAGAATCCGCTGGCGCAGGCGTGGGAGATGCCACTGCCAGAGGCGATTTCGCGAGCGGTGGACACCTTCGGAGATCTCTTGATCGAGGCGGGGCCAAAGTTAGTTGAAGAGGCGCTCGCGTTGGGGCTTATCACCGAGCTCTTTCTCAGCGTCTCGGATTTGCCGGGCGGTGAAAACGCTATTGATATCGCGCATTTGACCCAAAATGGGATCGAACTCTCTCGCCAGGATGTTGATGGGGGCCATTTCCTGCACTACCGACTCGCGCCTTCCCACCTTTAATTGCTCTGCTAATTACCCTTATCCCATGGCCGGCGCGAAGAATTTTGATGAAATTGTGGCGGATATTCGCGCTATCAGCGCGCGCAGCGAATTGATTCTCGAAGAGATTCCAGCGCCGCAGAAACTCGCTCCCTTCGCCTTTGCAATGACCGCTGATACCGATGACGATGTAGCAACCGCGCGTCTGGTGCTGCTCCATGATCCGGCTGGTCAGGAAGGTTGGGGTGGATATTTTCGCTGTGTAACTTTTGTTCGGGCGGCGGTCGATCATGAGATGGCCTCAGACCCGATGGTTGCAAATGTAGGTTGGAGCTGGTTGATCGAATCCCTCGAAAAGTTCCACTGCGCCTACGTTCAACCTAGTGGAACTGTCACGCGCGTTGCCAGCGCCTCCTTTGGAACTTTAGATGAGCGAGAAGATGATTCCGAATTAGAGGTCAGAGCATCGTGGACTCCAACCGATGCAGACGCAATCGCCGACCATGTACGCGCTTGGTTGGATCTATTGGAACATAGCGCCGGGCTGGCACCAATTCCCGAGGGCGTCACACCCATAACTCGTAACAATCTCACGTAGTAATCGAACCTCCTCATGCCAGAACCATTACTCACTCCCCGCTCGGGCTTGCCTGAATTAATTGTCGATCGTGACGGTTTTCTAGCTGCCTTAGAAGAACTCAAGGCTGGGTACGGCCCCATTGCCGTTGATGCGGAACGAGCATCTGGTTACCGCTATAGCCAGCGGGCATATTTGATTCAGATCTTTCGGCGTGGAGGTGGACTGCACTTAATCGACCCAATCAGTGTTGCAGAACCCGATCTCTGGAAAGCCATGGACTCCGCCTTTAAAGAGTGTGAGTGGATTATTCATGCGAGTACCCAAGATCTACCTTGCCTGCGCGAGTTAGGTATTTATCCAGAGATTCTCTTCGATACCGAACTCGGTGGTCGGATCGCGGGGTGTGAGCGAGTTGGTCTAGGACCGCTCTGCGAATCACTCTTGGAGTTGCAATTGGCGAAGGAACATAGCGCCGTCGATTGGTCTATTAGACCGCTGCGTCCCGATTGGTTGGTCTATGCCGCACTCGATGTCGATGTGCTTATTGATCTGCGCGATGCAGTGGAATCGCTTTTGAAAGAGCGCGGAAAGTTGGATTGGGCGCTGGAAGATTTTGCGCAGATCTTGAAGAACCCGCCCCCATCTCCACGAGTGGATCCGTGGCGACGAACCTCCGGCATGCATAAGGTGCGCGATCGAATGACGCTAGCGATCATCAGAGCGCTCTGGTACGCCCGCGATGAATTCGCACGCGAGATCGACATTGCACCGGGTCGAATCTTTAATGATGAGGTGCTAGTCGAAATCGCGACAAAGCGTCCGGCAAAGGTCGACGAATTTACCAAAATCACTAAACGCAGAAGCCGCGTAACAAGTACTCCAACTACTGAATGGTTTGCCTTGTTACAAGCAACGCTACAACTTCCAGAAACCGAGTTGCCGATTGTGAGAATGCCTAGCGTCGGTCTTCCTCCCATTAAGCTCTGGAAAGATCGTAACCCCTTGGGCCATGCCCGCCTCTCACACGCTCGCGCCGCTGTCATTCACCGCGCCAGTGAGCTCGGTCTTCCCGTTGAGAATTTGGTTTCACCTGAGGTAATTCGCCAATTGGTCTGGAAGAACCCGCCAGAATCCGAGTTAGAGCTGTACATCGAGAACCTGCTATCTCTTAACGGTGCAAGAAGTTGGCAGATCCGAGAGATCACGCCTGTTCTTATCGAACCCATGCGGGCAACAGAACCCTTGATCGTTGAACTTCCGGCCGAAGAAGAGGGCGGCCCGTTGCCGCCCGATGAGATCTAATTACGCAACATTAAAGTTGCGTAATTCCACCCCACCCGAATAGGCTGGCTTCATGCTCAGCACCCTGCTCATTGCCCTCCGCGAAGGGCTAGAGGCCTCTCTCATCGTAGGTATTTTGATCGCCTACCTGGTGCGATCTGGCCGTAGAGAGGCGCTACCCGCTATCTGGGGCGGCGTGGCGGTAGCTGCAATCCTCTCTCTCGGCTTTGGAGCGCTGCTTACATTCACCTCCGCCCAATTGTCCGTTCGAGGCGAAGAGCTCTTTGCTGGAATCACTTCACTCTTAGCGGTAGCCCTGGTTACCTGGATGGTCTTTTGGATGAAGCGCACTGCGCGTGGAATCGCACATCAATTACATGGGAAAGTTGATAACGCACTTGGCATGGGTAGTTTCGCCCTCGCCCTGGTGGCCTTTCTCTCTGTCGGGCGTGAAGGTTTAGAGACCTCACTCTTTCTTTACGCCAATTTTAAAACAGTCAGTTACAACACCGCCCCTCTTCTTGGATTAATCCTGGGGCTCTGTGGCGCAATCGCCCTCGGAGTATTGATCTATAAGAGAAGCGTTAGATTGAATATTTCTAAATTCTTCCGCGTCACGGGTGTGGCGCTAATTGTGGTTGCTGGCGGGGTCTTAATTCATGGAGTCGGTGAATTCCAAAGTCGTGGAGATATCGGCGGCGCTAACTCAACTATCTGGAAATTTGGCGGAGATCAATCCATATTCATTACCATCCTCGATGGCACCTTTGGAATTTCTAATGTAATGACCTGGCTGCAGATAGTAGTTTATGCGCTCTATCTAACAGTTACTCTTGTGGGATTTTTGCAGGTTCTTCCTGCGTCAGCTCCAACTGCTTCAACGCTGACGACCAGCTCACCAAAGAGCGAGTAATCGTCTGAACCGTAATTCCTAGATCCACCAAGATTTCTCCGCGCGTTGAGTGCTCGATAAATTCTAACGGGACTCCTATGGAATGAATCGGAAGAATCAAACCCTCATCGCGGAACATCTCTGAGACAGTGCTGGCAATTCCGCCGTGTCTAATACCATCTTCAATAACAACAACGCTCTTATAACGGCGGGCCATCGTAATAAGGGATTGCGGAAGTGGCTTGACCCAACGGGGGTCAATGACCGTCACTCCAACCCCCTCCCGATAAGCCTGCGCCGCGGCTTCTACCGCCATCGTTGCCATCGAACCTACGCTGATCAAGAGAATATCTGCGCTCTCCCCGCGATAGAGGACGTCTATTCCATCCCGTCTCTCAAAGGCAGGTATATCTGCGCATACCGCGCCCTTTGGGTAGCGAATCAAAGATGGAGCATCGCTAATCTCAACCGCTTCCCGCAAAATCTCTCGCAGCGTTGCGCCATCTCGTGGCGCTGCAACGTGAAGAGTTGGGACTATTCCGGTCAAGGCGAGATCCCAAATACCATGGTGCGAAGGACCATCGTCTCCAGTTACTCCCGCACGGTCTAATACAAAAGTCACGCCCGCTTTGTGCAGGGCCACATCGAGCAGAAGTTGATCGAAGGCGCGGTTCAGGAAGGTGGAATAAATGGCGACAACGGGATGTAAACCTGCAAATGCCATCCCGGCCGCGGAGGTGGTGGCATGCTGCTCGGCAATTCCTACATCGAAGGCGCGGTCTGGGAATTCTGCTTGGAACTCATCGAGCCCCGTTGGTCCTAACATCGCGGCCGTTATAGCAACTACATCAGGACGATCATGACCGATCGCTACCAGCTCATTAGCGAAAACTGAGGTCCAGGACGGGCCAACCTTTTTGAGCGGAAGTCCGGTCTGCGGGCTTACCTTGCCAACGGCATGAAACTTCTCGGCCTCATCATTAACCGCAGGCGCATGTCCCTTGCCCTTCTCGGTTATTACATGTACTAATACCGGACGTCCAAAGTTCTTGGCGTGAGTAAATGCGGTTTCCAGCGCTTCGATATTATGACCGTCGACCGGTCCAAAGTATTTGAGTCCAAGATCTTCAAACATGCCTTGCGGGGCGACGATATCTTTAATGCCCTTCTTTACCCCATGCAGTGTCTCGTAAATAGGTTGCCCCACGACGGGAGTGTGCTCGAGTACGTTCTTTCCCCAGTCCAAAAATTTCTCATATCCGCTCGTTGTTCGCAACGTAGAAAGATAAGTTGCTACGCCGCCGATTGTGGGCGAGTACGAGCGTTCATTGTCATTGACGATTATCACCAGCGGAAGGTCGCGATTGGTTGCGATGTTGTTAAGAGCTTCCCAGGCCATTCCGCCCGTAAGCGCTCCATCGCCAACCACGCAGACGACAGTTCTATTTTTAATACCCTGAACGCTAAAACCACGAGCGACCCCATCGGCCCACGAAAGAGCTCCGGAGGCGTGAGAGTTTTCAATCACGTCATGTACCGACTCAGCGCGGCTGGGGTATCCCGCCAATCCCCCGCGCTGCCGCAAGGTATCAAATCCCTCCTGCCTGCCCGTCAAAATCTTGTGAACATATGATTGATGGCCGGTGTCGAAGAGAATGACATCTTTAGGCGAATCAAATATGCGATGCGCAGCAATCGTTAACTCCACCACGCCGAGATTCGGCCCGAGATGTCCACCGCTCTTGGAAACTTTCTCAATTAGGAACTCGCGGATCTCGGCCGCGAGCAAAATAAGCTGTTCGTGATTGAGAACCTTGAGATCTTCTGGCCCTTTGATTGCAGGCAAGATCCTTGGGTTAGACATGGTGAGATTGTACGCTCAGAGTTTGCTCTTTGCGAGGCAGATTACAAGCTCTTTCAGGGCTAAATTAGTTAAGCAGGGAGCGAAGCACGTACTGCATGATTCCACCGTGGCGGTAGTAATCGGCTTCGCCAGGTGTATCGATGCGCAGTTGCGCTTCAAATGTGATCTCGCCCGCTTTTACCGTGAGAGTTTTCGGAGAAGGTCCGCTGTTGAGCGCTTCGATTCCTGTAATCTCGAACGTTTCAGAACCAGTAAGCCCCAACTTCTTTGCGTTTTGGCCATTTAAGAATTGCAGTGGGAGAACTCCCATTCCAATCAAGTTGGAACGGTGAATTCGCTCAAACGATTCTGCGATAACCGCACGCACTCCAAGTAGCGCAGTCCCCTTTGCTGCCCAATCTCGTGATGAACCCGAGCCATATTCTTTTCCAGCAAGAATCACCAATGGAATTCCAGCGGCCAGATATTCACTTGACGCATCGTAGATTGTTGCTTGTTCGCCATTGCGGAGGAAATTACGAGTAAAGCCACCCTCCACGTCGTCGAGCAGGAGATTCTTCAAGCGGATATTGGCAAAAGTACCGCGGATCATTACCTCGTGATTGCCACGACGGGAACCGTATGAATTGAAATCTACCCGTTCAATTCCATGATCGGCCAAATACTTAGCAGCCGGTGTACCAACCTTGATATTTCCGGCAGGTGAGATGTGATCGGTGGTTACTGAATCACCCAAGATAGCCAAGACTCGTGCACCTGAAATATTTGTAACTGGTTTTGGTTGGCGCGGCATGCCATCAAAGTAGGGAGGTTTTCTTACATATGTAGAGTCGCTCTCCCACTCGAAGGTCTTTCCGGTTGGTGTCTCCAGAGACTTCCAGCGATGATCGCCATCAAAGACTGTTGCGTAATCCTTTTTGAACATATCTGATGAGATGCAGGATGCAATTACTGCATCGATCTCTTCCGCGCTGGGCCAGATATCCTTCAAAAATACCGCATTGCCGCTCTCATCATGGCCAATCGGATCGTTCTCAAAATCGTGGTCCATCGTGCCGGTGAGCGCGTAAGCAACCACCAGTGGTGGTGATGCCAAATAGTTCATCTTCACATCAGGGCTGATGCGACCTTCAAAATTGCGGTTTCCAGAGAGAACGGCTGTGACAGCAAGATCATGCTCGTTGATCGCCTTACTAATTTCAACTGGAAGTGGCCCAGAGTTGCCAATACATGTAACGCAACCGTAGCCAACTAAGTTGAAACCTAGTTGCTCCATATATCTAGTCAAATCTGCCTTGTCATAATAATCGGTAACTACCTTAGAGCCCGGTGCCAACGTGGTCTTCACCCATGGCTTACTCCGTAGACCCTTTTCTACGGCCTTCTTGGCAAGCAGCGCCGCTCCAATCATCACTGAAGGATTGGAAGTATTGGTGCACGATGTGATGGAGGCGATTGCAACTGCTCCATTAGAGATAGAGGTCGCTTTCCCGTTGACCGAAACGTCGATCGCTGCTCGCGAACTATCCGCGCTCAGGTAACTCGGAATGATCTCGTTGAAAGCCTTCTTGGAATTTGAGAGCGAGATGCGATCTTGCGGGCGCTTCGGTCCGGAGATAGAAGGCACAACTTCCGCCAAATCAAGTTCAACATATTCGGAGAAGCGTGGCTCGATCGCTGGGTCGTGCCAGAGGCCATTGCGCTTGGCATACTTTTCTACAAGCTCAATCTGTTCTGAACTGCGACCCGTCAGAGTCAGATAGCGCAGAGTTTCTTCATCGATAGGGAAGATGGCACAGGTCGATCCGTACTCCGGTGACATATTGCCGATGGCGGTGCGATTTGCCATGGGAAGCGCAACAACTCCAGGACCGTAAAATTCTACGAACTTTCCGACAACGCCGTGTTTACGTAAACGCTCCGTGATCGTCAAAACCAGATCAGTAGCAGTTGTCCCAACGGGCAGCTGCCCCTTCAATTTAAATCCGACGACGCGCGGGATGAGCATAGAGACGGGTTGGCCAAGCAGAGCGGCTTCGGCTTCGATACCGCCAACTCCCCATCCGAGTACGCCAAGGCCATTGACCATCGTCGTATGTGAATCTGTGCCGACCACAGTATCTGGGTAAGCGCGCAGAGTTCCATCCACGGTCCGAGTCATGACAACGCGAGCTAAGTATTCAATATTTACCTGGTGCACGATTCCAGTTCCGGGTGGAACAACTTTAAATTCATCAAAAGCACTCTGACCCCAACGCAGGAAGCGATAGCGCTCTTTATTACGCTGATATTCAATGTCGGTATTCTCTTCAAACGAGGTAGCGGTTCCGAAGATATCCGCAATCACAGAGTGGTCAATAACTAACTCCGCGGGAGCTAGTGGATTTACCTTTGTGGGATCTCCCCCTAAATCAGCAATCGCCTCACGCATAGTGGCGAGGTCAACGATGCACGGCACCCCAGTGAAATCTTGCATGATGACGCGGCCGGGGGTGAATTGAATTTCAGTATCGGGCTCAACTGTTGGATCCCATTGCGCCAGCGCTTGAATCTGACTCGCGGTGATATTGGCACCGTCTTCGGTGCGCAGCAGATTTTCCAAAAGCACCTTAAGGCTGAAAGGTAGGGTCGCCGCACCTTCTAAGCCGGTGATCTCGAAGATCTCGTAACTCTTGTCAGCAACATCAAGGTTGCTCTTCGCGTTAAAGGAATTTTTGCTCATCGTGGCTAAATCCTATCCCACGCTCACAAAGAGATTATTGGCCCACCCGCTAGGCAGGGATGAAACGCGCCACACACTCGACATGCTGAGTCTGTGGAAATAGGTCATAGCCCACCAGATAATCCATGCGATATCCCGAGGCGAGCAAGAGCTTGGCATCGCGAGCGAGAGAAGCAGGGTCGCACGAGACATAGACGATAGCCCGGGGATGGGTGCGAGTCATCACGGTTACAACCTCTTCGCCAGCGCCGGTTCGTGGTGGATCGAGCAAGATCACATCTGGATCGGAGATCTTCGGCAGACGAAATTCAACGGTTCCGGGGTGAATCTCTACATTCTTCGCGCCTTTGAAAATCTTTTGCGCATCAGCAATGGCGCGACGATCCGCTTCAATGAGATGCACCTTTCCATTTGCTCCGACCTGAGCGGCCATGGCTGCGGTGAAAAGTCCGACTCCCCCGTAAAGATCACATACAACTTCCCCAGGCTGGAGTTCCAACTTGGAAATGACTTCCGCAATCAGAGTTGTGGGAGCCTTGGTGTGCGCCTGCCAGAAACTCTGCGGCGAAATTTGATAGGTAAACCCATCTACCTTCTCAACGAGTTGCGTTGGGCCAGAGATACTTCTACCTGCTCTAGTCACACTCACTTGGCCGGTGCTCGTTGCAGCAACCTCAATCCGATTATCGCCATTCCAGTGACGCTGCGCTAGCGCAGCTACATTCATCGCGGAATCTGCGATTGCGCAATCGTCGATCTCAATAACTTCATTACTTCGGGCGGCGTAGAAACCGATCCTCCCATTGTTGCCGATGGCGAAATCCATCCTGGTGCGCCAGTGCAAACCATCCGTCGGTTCAACCGCCAGAACCTCACACTTGACCTCAATGCCTCCCATGCGAGAGAACTGCTCCATGATTACCTGAGACTTGAGAACTCTTTGGAAGTCGAGATCGATATGTTGGAAATCGCATCCACCACATCCTCCAGGGCGGGCAAATTTACATGGCGCTGGAATTCGATGCTCCGAAGGGGTAACTATTTCGATCGCATCCCCGCGCGCCATCTTGGAGTTAACAGAGGTAATTTCCACAACTGCCTTTTCGCCAGGAATGGCGTACCGCACGAAGATGACCTGACCCTCGAAGCGGGCGACGCAGTGGCCCCCATGAGCGATCTTTTCAATCTCAACAGTTACCTGCTGGCCAACTACTAAACGTTCACCCGTAGGTACTGCTGCATCCATTTCTCAATTCTATGCTCTGTTCGAGAGCTCGAGTTCCTAACCAGGAGGCGAGGGTGTGGTGTAAGTTCTTCCCCGTGCATGTAGTCATAATGGGTTGCGGTCGCGTAGGTGCTGGCTTATCCAAGGCTTTAGAGGCCGCTGGGCACTCCGTAGCCATTATTGATCAAAATCGTGAAGCCTTCCGTCGACTTGGTCCAAACTTCCAAGGTCGCACCGTCGCTGGCGTCGGTTTCGATCAAGATATCCTGCTTGAGGCCGGCATTGAAAGTGCTGGAGCCTTCGCAGCAGTTTCCAACGGAGATAACTCAAATATTCTGGCGGCTCGCGTTGCTCGCGAACGCTACAACGTTCCAAATGTCGTCGCTCGTATCTACGACCCAGAGCGTGCCGAAATTTATCAACGTCTGGGAATTCCGACAGTAGCAACCGTACTTTGGACCACCGATCAGATGATGCGCAGATTGGCACCTGAGGGATCACAATCAGAGTGGCGAGATGCGAGTGGCACCGTCCAACTCGTGGAAGCCTCGCTGCACCGCACCTGGTTTGGACGTCCTGCACTTCTTATCGAAGAGGCCACCGGCGCGCGCGTTGCTTTCATCACCCGCCTCGGCGAGGGTCTGATTCCAAATAGCCATACCGTTTTGCAGGAAGGCGATCTGGTCCATGTAATTCTCATGGAGGCGGACCGCGCCAAGTTAGATGAAATACTCTCCCGCGAACCAGAAGTGAATTAAGGCGACCCATGAGAATTGCTATTGTCGGAGCAGGAAATGTTGGTCGAGCAATCGCTCGCGAATTGATTCAGAACAAACATCACGTTCTCTTGATTGATCGCGACCCCAAAGCTCTCAAGATGGATACCGTCCCCGAGGCAGAGTGGCTAATGGCCGATGCCTGCGAAATATCCTCATTAGACAATGCCAAACTTTCTAATTGCCAGGTACTTGTTGCAGCTACAGGTGATGACAAGGTAAATCTCGTCTCCTCACTGCTCGCCAAGACCGAGTACGGAGTTCCACGCGTCGTCGCTCGAATTAACCATCCAAAAAATGAATGGCTCTTTGACTCCTCATGGGGCGTGGATGTTGCAGTGTCTACCCCAAGAATCATCTCCGCTCTCGTTGAAGAGGCCGTGACCGTGGGTGATGTCGTTCGACTCTTCTCGTTAAAGCGCGGTGGTGCAAACCTCGTTGAGATTACTCTGCCGGATGGTGCCAAGGCCTCCGGTAAGACAGTTGGAGAAATAGCATTCCCTGCGGGAAGTTCACTCGCCTCCATTGTGCGTGACGGCCATGTTATTACGCCCAAGGATCAAGATATGTTGATGAGCGGCGATGAATTGATCTTTGTTTCAACCGCGTCAGCGGAATTGCTCTTGAAAGATGCCCTACTCGGCCTTTAACTCTGGCTTTACTGTAGGTACTTTACGCAAGATCAACCAGGTGCCCCAAGCGACCAGCAAGAAGAATGGTGTTCCCATAATTAACCGAGCGGTACCAAGCCAATTGATGTGGTTTGTTCGATAGAGCGGATACTGCACTAGTAAACGCGAGGCGAAGAGCGCAACCCAGAGCCAGCCCGCGCGCAGATAAGCCTTTTTACGCGCAGGTACTTTGCGCCAAGCAAGATTTTCGCCGAGAACTGGTCCGAGTAGTACGCCAAGCACTGGCCAACCTGCAAAGTTCGCAACGCTATAGATGATTCCATAAATCACATTGATGATGAGACCGGGGAGGTAGAAATCTGCTGCTTTGCCTGTGTGACGAGCAAGAAGCGCGCAGAACACGACACCAATCACACCAGAGATGGCATGTTGCAGGGTTTCGCGCTTCACCAAGCGAGCGATAGAGAATAAGACCGAGAGAACAACCGCTGTAATGGCTGAGTTGTTGAGGCTGTGCGTGATATTGAAGACGAGAAGGAAAACGATGGAGGGTAAGCCGCTGTCGAGCAAGCCGCGAGTTCCACCGAGAGCGCCTAAGACTTTTGCTTTATCTTCCAGATGGCCGTCATAACTCATTTCGACGCTGTACCTGTCGAACCAAAACCTCCACTGGCGCGTTCTGAACCAGGAAGTTCTTCCACTTCAACGAATTGGGCAGCTTCTACCCTCTGAATAACTAGTTGCGCAATGCGGTCACCCTTCTTGAAAGAGATCGCCTCGCGCAAATCATGGTTAATTAGAATTACTTGTAACTCACCCCGGAATCCTGCATCCACCGTGCCAGGAGTATTGACCATGGATACTCCATGCTTAATTGCTAAGCCAGAGCGTGGGTGCACGAAGGCGGCGAACCCAAAGGGCAGAGCGATCGAGAGCCCCGTTGGAACGAGCATGCGCTCCCCTGGTTCGATGGTGACATCCACGCGCGTTGTAATATCCGCGCCTGCATCTCCCGGTTTACCGTACTGAGGGAGAGGGACATCTGGATAGAGGCGCTTTACCAGTACTTCTACGCCTTTCACGGATTGATCTCAAAATCGGGATCAACGAAGGCGAGCAGCTTAGGATTTTCGCGGATGTGATCGATAAATTCCTTAGGCGCCTTCTCTAAGAAATGCGCCATAGGGACGATGACATAGAGAGAGCTGGCCCGCACGGCGACCGGTCCTTCATATGATTCCAGGTGGCCTTGCGCTTCGGCGTAGACCTTGCGACCTGACTGACCGGTGATCTGCGCTGTTATATAGAGCTTGCTCCCAACTGGCACGGGCAAGATGAAATCTGTTTCTAATCGTGCCGTAACTGCAGGTGCGCGTATCAGCCACATGAGTTTTCCGAGCGCCTCATCAAATGCCAGCGAAAGCAATCCGCCATGAGCAAGACCGGGTGCGCCTTGATGATCGCCCGTCACGGTAAAGATTGCGGTGATGTTTTGACCTTCGCCCGCGTGTGCGACGAGGTGCAAACCTGTCGGATGCAATTCGCCACAGCCAAAACAATTGGCGTAGTGCGATGGAATTTGGGTACCGGGTGCTGGAGCTAGTGGATGTCGCTCTGGTACTACGGCATCAGGTGGCGGAGTTGTACTCGCTACTCGACTCATGGCGTCAGCCTAATGGTTTCACGGGGAGGTAAGGAATTGCCCTCTGGCAACGGGTAGCGTTCGGGTATGAGCAAGCATGCCGAAGTTTACAAGGAGCGCTCCCCCTGGCCGATCTGGCTCTGGCTCTTTCTCCTCTTTCTTGCCACCACTCTTGCCCTAGCCTTCTGGGCGGCGCTCGGTACGCGCTGGGGATGGATCACGATGCTGGTTCAGTTCGTTGGACTCCTCTTCCTCTCGCAGCGCACGGTCCTAACCATCGAAGTGACAGCTGAACAATTGCAGGTAGGTCGCGCCCATATTGATCGGAAGTATCTGGGAGCTATAACAGTCCTCTCCGCCGAAGAGATGCGCCAGTGGCGCGGACCGCTCTCCGATCCAGCTGGTTTTATGGCTCTGCGATTCTGGATCGCCCGCGGCGTGAAGGTCGAAATCAATGATCCCAAAGATCCGACTCCTTACTGGCTTATAAGCAGCAAAAAAGCGCAACCGCTAGCGGCTGCGCTTCAAAATAAAAGTATCTAGAAACTATTCGCAATCCTTGCAGACTGCTTTTACACCTTCACCCTTTGCTAATTGTGAAGTGTGATGAACGAGGAAGCAGCGCGAACAGGTAAATTCATCGGTCTGCTTTGGAACTACTCGCACCGTCAACTCTTCGCCCGATAAATCAGCACCAGGAAGTTCTAGGTTCTCCGCGGCATCTTCTTCATCGATATCAACTTGTCCTGATTGAGCATCTGCTCGACGGGCTTTTAACTCTTCAAGGGATTCCTCATGAAGTTCTTCATCCGTCTTTCTGGGTGTGTCGTAATCGGTAGCCATGGTGCACCTCCTTCGCGTCTAACTGCTACAGAACGCGTCCACCTCAATGGGGGACGCTGAACTGCCCAACAGGGCGGATAGTGTCTTATAAAGCACCATCTTGGCTAATTAACACTCGGCGTGTCGGCTTTATTCCCGCGATTATAGGGAAACTTTAAGTTGTAGCCCTCTTAGAGCAGGCGCAGCGGCTCTTGCCCACGGGCAATCAACCGTTCAAAGTGATTTTCGCGCTTGTCGACAAAGGTGGCCACATCGCTAGTGCTCTTCTTAATATATGCCGCTAACTCATCGCGAGCTGCTGCGCCTTCGCCCGTAAGCGTCTCAAGTTCGAATATTCCCCAGGCACGAAGCACGGGAAGAACTACATCCTCTAGATGCAACTTGAGATCGTAAATGCCGGCAAGAGCGATCTGCACCGACTTACGTCCCCACCCTGGCATACCTGCTCCTGGCATTTGAAAGTGAATCAAAACATCTTTGATCGCGCACATCGCCGCATTCGGTTCTAACTTGATAGCAGCCGCAATGAGATTGCGATAAAAGAGCATGTGCAAGTTTTCATCGAGTGCAACGCGTGCCAACATTCCTTCGCAAATTGGATCATCAGAGATGCGACCGGTATTGCGGTGCGAGATACGAGTAGCGAGTTCCTGGAAAGTCACATACGCGATGGTGTGCAACATATCGTTTGGATAAGGCGTTTGATATCCAACCTGCATATGTGCCATGCGCAAATCTTCTAATTCAATAGGATCCACTCCGCGAGTAGCCATTAGGTAATCGCGCAAAACAATTCCGTGACGAGCCTCTTCAGCCGTCCAGCGATTGATCCAGGTATTCCATGCACCGTCGCGACTTGTCGCAAAGGCAATCTCGGTGTGATACGAAGGCAAATTATCTTCTGTCAACAAATTGAGTACAAGAGAGTCCTGCGCAATTGCAGTCAATCTCGAATCTTTAGCTTCCCAGGCATCGCCATTAAGTGGACCAGCAAAGGTGCGACCTTCTGACCATGGGACATACTCGTGTGGATACCAATCTTTTGTAGTCCGAATATGGCGCTCGATTTCGATCGCAACAGCAGGTTCAAGATCGCGAATCAATCGCGTCTGAATCTTGGGATCGATCTGGGCCATTGACTAACTCCTTTAAAGATGTGACGCAATGGAAGAAAGGTACCCTGCGAGTGCCAGTTACTCGCGAGTTTGGCGGCCCAACTTTGCAGTTCGCTGTGCTGCCTGCTCGGCACGCCACGCCTTAATAAGCGCGTGGTTACCTGAAAGAAGTACCTCGGGCACTTCGATCCCCCTCCAAGTGGCGGGTTTGGTGAAATTAGGATATTCGACTACTTCATCGGGCAGGCTATGCGATTCTTCGACGAGCGACTCTGGATTGCCGAGCACTCCAGGAATAAGGCGAATGATTGCTTCCATCGTGACCAGGGTGGCAACTTCGCCCCCACCCAAAACATAATCTCCAATAGAAAGTTCGCGCACACGAACATTGGGTAGCGTTCGGTAGAACTCCGTCACGCGATAATCAATACCTTCATAGCGACCGCAAGCGAAGATGAGATGCTCTCGCTGCGAAAGCTCTTCCGCTAATTTCTGTGTTAATTTTTCGCCGGCGGGAGTCAAAATAATGAGGTCATGAATAGTTGCGGATGAATCAGTTAGTACTTGATCAATCGCCTTTCCCCAAGGCTCCGGTGACATCACCATGCCCGCACCGCCCCCATAAGGCGTGTCATCTACACTCTTGTGGACTCCGTGAGCCTGCTCGCGCAGATCATGAATATGAATCTCAACCAAGCCATTCTCTTCAGCTTTGCCTATGAGAGAGAGTTTTAGCGGGGCAAAGTAATCAGGGAATATCGAGATCAGGTCGAAAGAGATTTTACTCATCGCTCGCCTCGCTCTCGCTGGAGTCATGAAGTTCGAGAAGGCCTTCGGGTGGAACAACGACGATCCTGCGATTTTCAATATCTACTTGAGGAACAAACTCAGCGATAAACGGGATGAGAATCTCGCCACGATCGCCCTTAATCGCGAGTACATCTTGACCAGGCAGATTGAGAACGTCGGTCAATTCCCCGATTATTGTGCCCGATTGAAGTACGACGGTGCAGCCAATCAATTGCTGGACGTGGTATTCATCTTCAAAAGCCGCCTCATCGCTCATGTCTACATCAGCGAGCAGCAAGGTATCACGCACCTTTTCGATAGCGGTGCGATCTTTAATTCCTTGAAACTTAAGGAGCAAGATTCCATTGTGATCGCGCGCCGATTCGATGGTCAATGGACCATTAGCGGCGGGATCAGTTTCTAAACGCGCGCCAACGACAAAACGTTCATCAGGAAGGTCGGTGCGTATTTCGATGGTGGCTTCACCATGTACTCCGTGCGCCCGGCCAATTCGGCCGACGACGAGCAACATTCTTATCGGGCCTCGTCAGCCTCGATGAGATCTACTCGGACTGAGCGACCAGCGATTGCGCTGATGACTGTGCGAAGCGCACGTGCGGTGCGGCCATTACGACCAATCACCTTGCCAATATCTTCTGGGTGCACGCGCACTTCTAAAGTCGTTCCACGGCGATGAGTCTTCTCAGTAATGACAACCTCTTCAGGATTGTCAACGATTCCCTTTACGAGATGTTCGAGAGCCTCGTCAATCATGGTTATTCAGCAACCGCTTCAGCGACAACTTCAGCTACTGCTTCGGCAATTACTTCAGCAACTACTTCTTCGACTGCAGCATCAACAGCGGCCTCTACAGCAGCTTCTTCAGTGGCTTGGACATCAGCAACAACCTCAGGTGTAACTTCCACAACAGGGTTTGCCTTGGCAGCCAACTTGTCGGCAGCCTTCTTCTTAAGAGTTGTTGCACCTTCTGCAGGCTCATTCATTGCCGAGTGAACGGCAGCTTCGTATGCGATGCGCTTATCTGGCTTTGGCACTGCAAAGCGAAGGGTTCCTTCGGTTCCAGGAAGGCCCTTGAACTTCTGCCAATCACCGGTGATCTTCAAGATTGCGGTTACGGCTTCCGTTGGCTGTGCGCCAACTCCGAGCCAGTATGCGGCGCGAGCTCCATCAACCTGAATGAATGAAGGTTCAGCATTTGGGTTGTAGCGACCGATCTCTTCGATAGCGCGGCTATCCCGAGCGGTGCGAGCATCTGCAACGACGATACGGTAATGCGGGGTGCGGATCTTTCCGAAACGCATCAATTTAATTTTAACGGCCACGTGTGTGGTTACTCCTTGCGAGTGGTTCGGTTCGATCATCGCGCTGTCAGTGGGAGCGACAGGCGAATCTCAATCCATAATGGATGGGTATAAATCTAGTGAAGGGGTAGAGGGCCCTTGCACAGGGGGCCAATCTTGCCATCTAGCGGGGCTGGGGCCAAATTGGCGAATTACCCCTGCTCGGCAGCGCGCTTCGCGGGATTTCCAGACTTGGACTTCTTCTTGGGAGGGAGCGCTTTATTGGTCCTGGGTAGGGCTGGCATTCCAGGCATAGCTGGCATTCCCGCAGGCAATCCCCCACCATTGCGCATCTGACGCATCATCTTCTGGGCGGTCGAGAAGCGATCCACCAGGTTGTTGACCTCTGAGACGGCGCGGCCACTGCCTTTGGCAATTCTGGCCCGGCGCATACCGTTGAGGATCTTTACATCGTGGCGTTCGGCTGGGGTCATCGACTGGATGATTGCCTCAGTTTTAACGAGATCTCCCTCATCGAAGTTATCGAGTTGCTTCTTCATGGCGCCGCTATTCATGCCAGGCAACATCCCCAGCATCTTGGTCATTGAACCCATCTTCTTCATAGCTTGCAGTTGGCTCAAGAAATCAATCAAGGTGAAGTCATCGCCCGCGGCGTACTTCTCTTCAAACTTTTTGCTGAGATCAGGATCGAAGGCCGCCTTAGCCTGCTCCGCGAGAGTCGCAACATCGCCCAATCCCAAGATACGCGAAGCCATGCGATCGGGGTGGAAGAGATCAAAATCCGTGGGCTTCTCTCCTGTTGCGGCAAACATGATGGGACGACCCGTGAGGGAAACAATGGAGAGAGCAGCGCCACCACGTGCATCGCCATCGAGCTTGGTAAGAACTACACCATCAAATCCAACGCCCTCCAAGAAACTGGCAGCGGTACGCACAGCATCTTGACCGAGCATCGCATCGACAATGAACAGGATCTCATCTGGCTTTACAGCGTCCCGGATTCGCGAGGCTTGACTCATCAACTCTTCATCGACGCCGAGTCGACCTGCGGTATCAACAATGACAAAGTTATGTAATTTATCTTCGGCAAATTTCTTACCCGCCTGGGCAACTTTGACAGGGTCTCCTACGCCGTTGCCTGGCTCCGGAGCAAAAACAGGAATTCCAACGCTGGCACCAACTTGTTGTAGTTGGTTGACGGCATTGGGGCGTTGCAGATCTGATGCAACTAAGAGTGGAGTGTTGCCTTGGTTCTTAAGATGCAGAGCCAATTTACCTGCAAGAGAAGTTTTACCTGCACCTTGTAAGCCCACCAACATGATGACGGTGGGGGCTTTCTTCGCCATCCGAATGCGACGGGTCTCGCCTCCCAGAATCTTTACCAGTTCGCTGTTAACAATCTCGAAGATGCCATTGGCGGGATTTGTGCTCTTATTGATCTGATCAAGAGAATCGAGAGAAAGTTCTTTGATAGTTGCGGTAAAGGAATCGGCAACAGCCAGAGCGACATCCGATTCGATCAAAGCGGTACGAATCTCTGCAACGATCTCGTCTATATCCCCAGCCTTGATCCGCCCGCGAGAACGCAGGGATGTCAGGGCAGATGAGAACTTGGCAGAGAGCGAATCGAACACGGCGTAAGGGTACTAGTCCTGAGAGGTCAAGATAATCTCGAGCTTGGCCGCTAGTTCATGCGCATGGTCATTTGTGAGTGGGGCGCCCTGCAAATCTGTTACGTAGAGAGTGTCAAAGGCCTCCGCTCCCAGGGTTGAAACGATCGCTCCTCGGATATCTACTCCGAACTCCGAAATAGCGGTGGTCACCGTATGCAAGAGCGCGGGACGGTCGTGCATACGCACTTCGATGATCGTGGCATCCGTAACTATCTGGGTGATGGCAGAGACAACCGGAGGTGGAACTGGAATCCCAGGACGTCTGCGATATGAGCGAATCCGCTCGTCGATGCGAACTTGTAAATCCTCTGTCCCCACCAGTGCGCGCTCGATCAGATCAACAAGTCCATCATGGGAGGGCATCTGTACATTCACATCGGCGCTGACTATCCAATTCATGACAGCAACGCGATCTACGGTACGAGTCTTTGCCGACCTCACATCCAGACGAGTAACGGTAAAGACGGCAGATATCGCCGAGAGCAGGCCCAAACGATCTGGGGCAACGATCTCGATATCGAATACATCCCCGCGATCGAAAATTTCCACGGTCAATTTATTCTTGCCAGCTTTTGCTAATTGCTCTGGAGTTAATTCTGGTTGAGGAGCTGGGGCGATTCCCTGCATGGCTGCGAGTGTGCGCTTCACCAGCGTCTCCACTAGCCCAGCCTTCCAACTTGTCCACGCGGTTCTTCCGGTAGCTTCCCCATCGGCGATGCTCAGCGCATGTAGCAGCTCCAAGAGCTCGGCGCTGCCTACCAGCGACATGACATATTCGATCGTCTGCGGATCATCGAGGTCGCGGCGAGTTGCAACTGTAGGCAATAACAAGTGGTGAACAACCATCTGGGAGAGCGTTTGTGCATCAGCTTCGCTAAACCCCAAACGTCTTGCCAGCGGAAGCATTAACTCTCCGCCAAATTCAGAGTGTTCTTGGTCCGCATATCCCTTTCCGATGTCATGGAAGAGCGCGGCAACTAGAAGGAGGTCTGGTCTATGTACTTCACGCGTAAGGGCAGCGGCATGTACTGCCGTCTCTAACATATGGCGATCCACGGTGTGGTGATGGAGCACATTGCGCTGGGGCAAGAAACGAACGTGTGCCCATTCCGGTATCCATCTAGCAATAAGCCCCTCTTGATCCAAGGATTCAAATACATCAACCATGGACTCCCCTGCACCAATGAGCGCGACCAGATCTTCGCGCGACTGACGCGGCCACGGAGTGGAGATCTCGTGGAAGCCTTCTGCGATGCGGATCGTGCTCTCTAAAGAGAGCCGAACTCCGCGTTGCGCTGCCATAGCTGCGGCCCGCAACCCAATTCCAGCATCAGCGGCAATGTCATAATCGGCGATTACGCCTATCTCGTTGCGAAAACGTTCCAGCCCCTTGGCAATTGGAATCCGCTTATCTCGTCGCAACGAAATCCGATGGAGCCGCTCATCGATCCGATGCCAAACCAGCTGCATGACGTAGTCCACGGCACGGGCCGCTTTGGAAATTTCCAACATCAAAGCATCTGCATCCGAAAATCCCATATCGGCGGCAACGGCATCTTGTTCAGTTAATAGAAGTTGATCCCTGGTGCGACGCGTGACTCCGTGCAGAGAATCGCGCACGTTGGCAAAGAGAGCCTCCGACTCGGCGAGTCGATCCAAGGCGACTGGTATGAATTCACTTTTGGCTAACGAGCGAATTGTGGTGATGTCGCGTAACCCACCGCGCGCCTCTTTAAGATCGGGCTCCAATAGAAATGCTAGTTCGCCAGAAGTTCTAGTGCGCTGATCTATCGTCTCGCGCACCATGGGGAGATATGTGCGAATCCTGCGACGCCACTGTCTATTGGCATCCGCGGCGATACCGAGGGTTAAATCTTCGTTACCTGATATGTGCCTAATATCGAGAAGTCCGAGAATAACCTTGATATCCGCTTTCGCAACAACTTTTGTTTCGGCTCTGGTGCGAATTGAGTAATCAACTGGGCGACCCGTGGTCCACAAAGGATTAAGCATTGCTTTGATGAATACGCTCAACTGGTGCTCTGGCAGACCCGTATGGATAAAGACGATATCCAAATCCGAACCCGGAGCTAACTCTCCGCGCCCAAATCCCCCGACAGCTGCCAGCGACATCTGCCGATCAGTAACTCCAGAGATGGCAAGAGCGCCGTGAAAGAGATCTACGAGTTCACGATCACTCGCATCTGATCTTTCGCGGCGCTCCCTTGTACCCATGTTGGTAGCCTACTTAAGTACTAACTTAAATTGCGTCGACTCCACGCTCGCCGGTTCGGACTCGAACGATATGGTCGACAGGAACAGACCAGACCTTTCCATCTCCGATTGCCCCGGTAGAAGCCGCCTTGACGATCACATCGATGACCTTGTCAGCATCTGCTGAGTCAACGACAACTTCAAGACGGATTTTTGGAATGAGATCGATCGTGTATTCAGCACCGCGGTAAACCTCGGTATGACCACGAGTACGACCAAACCCCATAGCCTCAGAGACCGTCATGCCTGTGATACCAAATGCGTTCAGTGCATTTTTGACATCATCCAACTTAAATGGCTTGATGATTGCTGTAATGAGTTTCATGTTTGCCCCTTAGTGGATTAGTTCTTGGTAGCGAAGTTAGAGAGAAAACGAGAGCCATCGCTAAATGTGGCGGACTCGTATGCAGTTTCGGCGTGCTGTGAAAGGTCGAGACCAGCGGACTCGTCCTCTTCTGATACACGCAAACCTACTGTCTTCTCGATAGCTAGCGCCAAGATGTAGGTGACTACGAATGAATAGACAACGACTGCGACTACTGCAAGTACCTGGTGACCCATCAGTGCCCACC
>Ga0194037_1000943_pt1 | contig 22076 bp, 19 predicted proteins | sample JunL306m_MetaG_FD_148653 | JGI IMG/M metagenome (GOLD analysis project Ga0194037, IMG submission 148653) | Anoxic zone freshwater microbial communities from boreal shield lake in IISD Experimental Lakes Area, Ontario, Canada - Jun2016-L304-6m | ecosystem: Environmental > Aquatic > Freshwater >...
CAATATTGGCTGCAAAGTGAATGCGCATCCCCCTACTTTTAGTCTTTGGTAAGTTTTCCAAAGCCCTCACAACCAGTTCAGGACCGAAAACTGAACCGCCGATACCAATATGGATGAGATCGGTAATACCATCGCATTCATCGCATAGAATACGCATTTTCTCCCAAACCATCCTAACTTCACTCATGACATCTTGACCGTTGACATAGACTGGTGTATTAGACAGATTACGAAGTGCCGTATGTAAAACTGGGCGAGCTTCGCTTTTATTTAAAATTTCACCAGCAAACATGGCAGCAACTCGCTGCGCTATTTTGGCCTGCGATGCCTTCTCTAACAGTAAACCCCATTGCAAAGGGGTGATCCCCTGGTAATTTAAGTCAAGCAAGATGCCTACAGAACTAAGATTAGTCATTGAATGCATGGGGCTACTTATGGCTTGCACTATTTTTACACCCTAAAAAATATTTAGTTTCATGAATAGCTTTTGCCATAATGATTGGATTAGATTTTGGTATTTGGAATTTTTACAGGCTATCCAATAAATGCAAATTAAATCCTAAAAATGCAAAAGACTCTCTTAAAGAGCTTTCTTGCGCGCAATATATTTAAACGCAAGTACTATCTAATTTGTTTCATTTGATAGCGCTCGATAGAAAATGACTATAGAAAGCAAATACTTCAATAGCGGCATCTTAATTAATAAACTGCTCAGAATTAGCTCATCTCTTAGCGGCGAAACAGACCTTGCGCAAATACTGGAAAATATTTTGGATGCTGCTATGGAGATAACGGGTGCCGATGAAGGCAGGATATATCAAGTAACGAGCGAAAATCTTTTAATCACTGAAATTGTCCATACAAAAAGCAAAGAAAACTCTTTAGCTGGTAATGTCCGCGATAGAATCAGTGATAGATCTATTCCCCTTTTTACTGATACAGGAATGCCTGATCTGAGACGTGCAGTCACTTATGCATTCCACAAAAAAGAGACTGTCAATATACCAAATGCACACGACGCAATAAATTTCGATTTTTCTGAGACATTCGAATTAGATTCTACGAATAGCTATAAGTCAGCGTCCTTCTTATATGTACCCATGAAGAATTATGAATCTGAAATAACGGGGATTTTGAAGCTTACGAATGCATCCAATCCATCAACTGGGGAAATTATCCCTTTCTCGCAGAGATCTCAAGTCATCATTGAGGCGCTAAGTTCTCAAGCAGCAATTTCCATAACCAATCGCACCCTTGTAATACAGCTAGAGGATCTATTTGAATCTTTTATCAGCCTCATCAACCATGCGATTGATGATAAGTCTCCCCATACCGGAGGGCATTGTGAGCGCGTACCAGCACTAACTATGATGATTGCAGATGCAGTAACTCAATGCCAAGTTGGTCCATTTAGCGATTACTCATTATCCGATGCTAACCGAAAAGAACTAAAAATGGCTAGCCTTCTACACGATTGCGGGAAAATTACAACCCCAGTGCATGTTGTAGATAAGGCAACTAAGCTTGAAACCATTTTTGATCGGATACAGTTAATTGAATTGAGAATTGAAATATTGATTCGTGATATTCATGCTCATCTTGGGAATAAATTAATTACTGAATCTGATGCCCAACAAAAACAAGAGTGCTTAATTGATGATTTTAATTTCTTATGTCACTGTAATATTGGCGTCGAATCTATGAGCGAATCAGATATAAGGCGAGTTCATGATACAGCCTCAAAATATGCCTGGCGAGATTTCTCGGGGTCAAAGCGACAGCTTTTAAGCGAAGATGAGGTTCTTAATTTGACTATCAAATCTGGAACCCTAAATGCATCTGAAAGAAAAATTATCAATCGGCATATTGAAGTCTCGATTAGTATGCTAGAAAAATTAAAGTGGCCTAAGCACCTGATGAATGTCACTGAATACGCAGGAGCCCACCATGAGCGAATGGATGGCAAAGGTTACCCCAAAGGATTAACACGTGATGAAATGTCAATACCTGCCCGCTGCATGGCTATAGCCGATATTTTTGAAGCTTTAACAGCCAAAGATCGACCCTACAAAAAGGGGAAAAGCTTAAGCGAGTCCCTTTTTATCTTAGGTAAAATGAAATTGAATAATCACATCGATCCAGATTTATTTAATATTTTTATGTGGAGCAAGGTATATGAGCAATATGCTCATATATTCATGGATAGCAGTCAAATAGATTTGGTCGACCTTGATAAAATACCCGGATACGAGACGCCTCTAGCATCCTAAGATTATGTAGATACAGCTTTTCTAACATCCCCGTATTTGCGTAATTGCTAATTGCCCAATATCACGAATCTTCTCATATTGACCTTGGTCTAGGTCAGCCAAAGATCGAATCTGCGAGTATGTGGATGATAAAAATCTGTCGCCATTTTCTGCGCTTTTGCTCATGACCCCAAAATCCAAGAGAGCACGCTCTTCTACACTAAGCTTACTCACAAGGTTTTTGGTTGCCCATATTTTCCCCAGCCTTGCAAAGTCACTTAATCTCGTTACTTCATTGATCGTATTACCAAGTGCTATGAATTCAATATGATTGGCAGACTGGAAGCCACCCAACCACTCCTGGCCCTCATGTAACCCAATATTTAACTGCAACTCTCTTGTCCAGTTTTTCTTTAATTGCCATTGCGCACTAATCTCTCGCATAGCTGAACGTAACTCTACCGAACAAATTACAGCGTTAAACAGATAATTACTTTCTTTTTTAGGAAAAAAGTAATAAACAACACCATCGCCCATATGCATGCCATGGGTACCTGCATACTTCGATAATATCTTGCCCATTGAAAGCTGGCGATATTATTTCAATTGAAATTGAAGGGCTTGGTAAGCTTGAGAATAAGGTGGGAAATTAAAGCGAGTAAGCTAGTTACAGTAATTCGATATCCGTATGCGGAATCCAATCATCTAAGCCCCGAAAGGGACATCATCTTTTTTTAATTGGTGGTGGATTGATTTGGGGTAAGCCAGCTAACCCCAAGACTGGCCACCCTACCCCACTAGATCGCCTGTCTATGCCCTACTACTTTCTAGGTAGGTTTATGCCCATGTCTTGCGTACTGTTTAAGAACAATTAGACTTCTTTTAATCCGTTGGTCGCGAGAGTTCTTCACAGTCACTTAAGTAATGCTCAATAACTCGAAATCCGGTCAACAGATTCGAACTTTGCACCAAAATGCAATCGCACACTCAATCGCACAGTCATTTTTTGGCCATATAGACCATTGATTTATATAGGTTTTTGAAGAGCCATGACTTCTTTTAATCCGTTGGTCGCGAGTTCGAATCTCGCCCGACCCACCAAGCATCACTAAGCCTCGCTCTGCGGGGCTTTTTATTGCCTACGATATCCTTCAAAATTGCTCCTTAAAGCCTATTTTATTGCTATTAATTAACTAGGAATTCAGTCCCAAATCCACTAAAATGGAGATATGCCGATTAAGTTTGCCACCCAATCTCAGGTACGCCAATACAACGTTTCTAATGCTGTAGCTTCTGCACGCATTGAGGGTATTGTCCCGACTAAACAGTTAGAACAAAATCTCACTGATTACGTTGCTGGCAAAAAGAGTATTACGCAAATATTGGAAGAAACCAAACAACGTTATGTCACGCTACGACGCGGATGACACTTACTGCTACCCAGGTACAGACGTACTTCGAAATAAAGCAGAAATAACTGACGCAAACGAACTAGACACCTATGAAGGTGAGCTATCTACTTTGCGCTCAATTGAAATCTTAGAAAATCCCATAGTAGGACAATTTGACTTGGCCCATCTAAAGCGGATTCATTTAGCCCTCTTTCAGGATGTATATGAGTGGGCAGGAAAGATTCGTACGGTAGATATTAGTCGCGGCAATAGTCGTTTTGCCAATGTGCGCTTTATTGAATCCGCAGCGAATGAACTATTCAATCAGCTAGCTCGGGAAAATTGGCTTAAGGAACTGGATGCAAGCACTCTATCAGCAGGATTAGCGCACTACCTCTCGGAGATCAACGCACTCCACCCTTTTCGAGAAGGAAATGGCCGCGTACAACGCATATTCATCTCTCACCTAAGCCAAGCAGCTGGCTATCAACTTGATTACTCGGATCTAGAGCAAGAGAAAATTTATAAAGCGATGGAGTTGGCCTTTAATGGCGATGAGTCCATCCTTACAAAACTCATTCTAGAGCGCTTAGACAAACTCGAATCCTAAGCTTAGATTCAAACTTTGTACCAAAAAGCAATCGCAGACTCAATCGCACACCTGTTTTAGGCGCCAGCTAAGCATTGGTTTATATAGAGTTTTGAAGAGCCATGAATTCTTTTAATCCGTTGGTCGCGAGTTCGAATCTCGCCCGACCCACCAAGCATTTCTAGGGCCCTGAGTTCGCCTGAGTTAGCATTGGCCAGGTAGATAGTTGGTCTTAAGTGGCACATAAGGACCTAGAGCAAAAACTGGCCTCAGGCAGCTTTCTTGGGCAAGTTAATATATTTGGCAATCGGGGTTTAGTGATCCTAAAATGAATTATGGAAACCGCTCATAACCCAACCGTCAAAACCTTCTTTGATGCACCCACCTGGACCTTTACTCATGTAGTTTATGAAAAGTCAGGGAGTCATTGTGCAATCATCGATTCTGTGCTGAATTACGACCCCAAGTCGGGACGAACAAGCACCCAATCAGCCGATGAGGTCATTGCTTTTATCAAAGAAGAAAAGTTGAAAGTTGATTGGATTTTAGAAACCCATGCTCATGCAGATCATCTTACGGCGGCTCCATATATTCAAAAGCATCTTGGTGGAAAGCTGGCTATTGGCAAACACATTCAGGATGTTCAAAAAGTTTTCAAAAGTATTTTTCATTTAGAAGATACTTTCAGGGCTGACGGGTCTCAGTTTGACTATCTGATCGAAGAAGATGAAGAATTGCTTTTGGGAAATCTCAAAATTAAATCTCTATTTGTTCCAGGGCATACTCCGGCATGCATGGCTTATGTAATTGGCGACGCTATTTTTGTGGGTGACACCCTCTTTATGCCAGATGTTGGTACAGCCAGATGTGATTTTCCTGGTGGTAATGCAAATGTTTTATACCAGTCAGCAAAAAGAATATTAAGTTTTCCGAATGAAACCAGGCTATACATGTGCCATGACTACCCACCAAACGAACGGGAAGTAGCTTATATGACAACAGTTGGTGATGAGCGTAAACATAACATTCATATTCACGATGGTATTTCTGAACAGGACTTTGTGGCAATGAGAACTGCTAGAGATGCCACACTAGAGATGCCAGTGTTAATTTTGCCCGCAGTACAGATTAATATTCGTGCAGGGGAACTCCCCCCAAAAGAAACCAATGGCGTTTCTTATCTAAAAATTCCAATCAACTCCCTTTAGGGCTCGAATACCTCTTAATGGCCGAAAGTAATCGATCCGCAAATAAGTAAGATCGTGGATTTCCGTGGTAATAGAGTATATCAAGGTTAAAACGGCTCTTTTAATCTTTAAGCCTGTATATAGCCATATCTTAAGTTTGTTCTACCATCCCCAAACTGGTCATAATGAATTTTTGCTAAGGCGATCTTATCAGTCGCTAAGCCTGCTCGTTGTGCAGCGGTGAAGTTATAAATCCGCGCAGAATTTTCACCGAAAATTGCCCGCTTTACTGGTCCATCTGCAGCCCCCAGAGGATTAAAACCATATTTTTTCTGCATATCCTCAGGAATCTCTAATCTGCGCAAGGCCTCAATTTGCCACTGGGGAGAACCCGTCCAAATGGCATCGGTACCCCAGACAACATGATCTGTTCCCAGACCTTGAATAAGCTGACCCAACATCGCAGCACATAATCTTGGCTCAGAAATCGTGCTTTGAGCAAAAATTTGTCCTAAATCTCCATAAACATTATTGACGCCAGTTTGTTGGGGGATCTGAGCTAAATCCGTCACCCAATCAATGCGGCCAGTTTGCCTAAATTGTTCCCAACCGATATCCCAAGTCCCGCCTGTATACCGAAAAGCAGAGTGATAGATGACGAAATTGAGTTGGGGCCAATCTTTAGCAGCCTTAGCAACGTCATCTACATTTGCATAAGCCAATAAGTGGGGATATTGCTGTGTGACGGACGGTGGATAGAGACCCTTGTGCACACACACATTCGCTAAGCTTGGCTTAGTCGTACTCCATTTAGCCAACTTCTCATAAAATGGATACAGTAATTTTTCATCATCAAGACGCCAAGGATGCTTGGATAGTTGCTTATTGGTGTTGTCGCCAACGGTGTAACCCTTAAATGAATCTGGCTTGAAATTTTCATAATCGGCTTCGGCCTTTTCTAGCCAGCCTGGCGTTCCCGGCATAAAAATGGCATGCGAGAACATTCTTTTGGTGCCAGATTCTTGATTTACTGATTGGCGTGCTTGCGCTTTCATTTCATTGGTTAAAAACCAATCTCGAGGATCCTCAGAACCAGAACCAGAAATCAATGCTACCTTAGTATCGCTGTCTAAATAGATCTCTTTAAAGTAATTAGCAAACTTCAAGTCGTCTAAGGTTTGCGGCTTATCGACTAATGCTGGATTCCAGGAGGCTTTACCCACGGCTTCGCGGGATCTAACAAAACCTTCAAGCCGAGTATCGTCACGTAGAAAATGGGTGTGCATATCCATGATGAACTGACTTTTTAATCCAGCAGCTCTGTCATTAGCCATTTCTGGTGTAGCTGCTTCTGCATGACTAACGCTGTAGAGCGGGCCGAAGGTGTCATTCATAGCAAGAAAAGCGGCTGCCATTCCAGCGGCGCTTTGAAAAAACCGGCGGCGAGGTATACCTTGATGCTTAGCAAGCTTTGTGCCGATATCTTTGACGCGATTCTCGAATTCTTTTTGCTTAGCAGTCTGTACCCCAGGGAAAAACTCGTCACTTGAAATTGCCTGGGTTGGGATTGGTGAGCGAAATTGTGCTTTTTCCGCTGGAATGAGTCTTGCAATCTCTTCAGGGGTCATCATCAGTTAAGCCTCCTACAGTGAAATTATATTAATCCAAATATCTCTAAGGCAAATCAGCAGGAAGGCAACTTCACCACAAACCTAGCACCACCGCCAATCGCATCTTCGTAATGGATCGAACCATCATATCTAGTGACAATATGCTTACAAAGCCACAGGCCTAGACCCATACCAGTTTGCTTGGTAGTGCTCAATAACTCGAATAGATGAGATTTGAAGTCCGCAGGTACACCTGTGCCATTGTCAGAAATACTGAATTGAACTGAGTTGCCAGCTTTCATAGCCTCTATAGCAATGCGACGTTGTAGCGTACCGGAGTTAGCCAAAGCCTGAATCGCGTTATTTAGCAGATTTAATATGACTTGTTCAATTTCTGCTGAATTGACCTTAATTACCAAGTCCTCATCAACTCTTAGCTGAATTTGAATATTCTTACTCTTAAGCTCTGGCTTAACAATATCTAGAACTTTTGATATCAAATTACCCAATTGAGCTTCTTGGGCATTGGCCTCACCATCAGTAAAGATTGACCTTAAAGACCTCACAATCGTAGCTGCTCTCTTATTGTCTTCTTCTAAGGAATTCAAAATCTCTTTACCGAGCTCAGGATTGATGACACCTTTTTCCAATTTCATTTTAAGAAACTGGATATTAAGGTTTGATGCTCCAAGAGGTTGATTGAGTTCGTGAGCAATCGATGCTGATAAGGCGCCAGTAGCTGCTGTTTTATTGGCCTTCATCAGACCATAGATCAGGCGCTCTTTTTCTTTGAGGAGATCGGTAATTTTTTGATTTTCATCTTTAGAATTTGCTAAATCATTGGCAACTTTATTTTCTTTGCTGATCTGTTTTTGCAGATAAAAGACACCCAATGCGACAAAGACAATAATGTTAGTAGCATAAGTAAGCCATCGCAGAGCCAAAGCAAAAGGTTCTTCGGTGTAAAGGAAAATATTTTTTGGTCCGTCTCCACTCAAAATCTGATAGGTCCTAACAACATTGCCCATCAGCGTGAATAATGTTATGAGGGTAATCCAACCAACAATCCTTGAGCCCTCTTTTTTATAAAATTTTATTAATTCCAATAATTGCCAGGCTATTAATACTTCTTGAGTAAGAGTGATCAAAGCAACGCGTTGGTGAAATGTATTTGGCGCCGTTCTTAGTGGTTCATAAAGAATGGCAATCCCCAGGGGTAGAAGCCAAATCAATAGAGTCTGTATTTTATTAAATGGTTTTCCGTTCCAAGACCGATACAAACAAATAAGGGCTATAGACGACATCAATAATGAAGTATTGGCTATCGTTAGGAGAAACTTATTGACCCATAAGGCAAGACCAAAACTTAAGGCACTCAAAGCATAAAAGCCGGTGCTTAATGGCCAATAGATGCTAGGCCAGTCTACCCTCGAAGACTGAAATTGCGGAATCGCACTAAGCACAATGGCTAAGCTAATTAGACCGAAAACAATAAAAAAGATTTGGTTGGCGACTTCCATAATCTAGATAGTACTAAAAATCATTCAGATTGTCGTTTTTAACTACATTGACGTCTGAATGCCTGCTTCTGGCAGCAAAAGCTTACTTAAATTCCTGGATTAGCGCGAATATTTTTCACTAAAGATCGGGTGGCGTTGGGATTGGAGTTATTTCCCCAGCTCGATCTGACGTAATTAGCAATATCCAAAATCTCTTGATCATTCAATCTAGAGGCAAATGATGGCATCGCAATATAACCATCTCGCTGCTGGATGCCGCGGATCATCACCTTAATAATATCGTTTGGCTGAGCTGCTATGACTACAGGGTTACCTGCTAGAGGCGGAATAACACCCGTAATACCCCTGCCGGAGGATTGATGACAGCCACTACAGTTCTCAACATACAGTTTAGTGCCGGCAAGATAGCTTGCATCCACTTTTTTACGATCATTCGATAAGCTTGAGTTAGCGGGTATGGATTTGAGATAAGTAGCCATTGCCAATAAATCAGCATCGGTCAATTTTCCAGTACTGTTGTGTACGACTTCTTCCATCGGGCCCAATACAGTTGTCTTACCCTTATAAGAACCCGTTTTAAGATAAGTTGCAATATCTTCAGCTGACCACTTTCCAAGACCTGTCAGCGGATTTGAGGTGAGATTCAGAGCGTACCAGCCATCAATTACAGAGCCTGTGTATGCCTTGGAATTTTGAATTGCCCCCATTAAGTTTCGTGGGGAATGACAAGCGCTACAGTGGCCCAGACCCTCTACCAAATAAGCGCCGCGATTCCAAACATCAGATTGAGTAGGATCTGGTTTATAGGAGCCCACTTTGAAGAATAATTCTCGCCAGACAATCATACTAGTACGAATATTGAAAGGGAAATCTAAATGATTGACTTCAATCGGGTTAGAAACGGCTGGAACTGTTCTCAAATAATCATAAATCTTATCCGAATCCTCTCTAGTCACTTTGGTATAGGCAACATAGGGCATAAAAGGATAGAGATCCTGATCTTTTTTATTTACCCCATTATGTAGAACACGAAAAAAATCATCTTTGCTATAGGAGCCAATACCTGTTGCGATGTCTGGAGTAATGTTGGGCGTTAGCAAATACCCAAACTGATTGGCCATTTTGAGTCCACCAGCAAAAGGTTTCCCGCCAGGTGCAGTATGACAAGAAGTGCAATCGCCGGCAGTGGCCAAATATTGCCCAGCCTCTGCAGATGTCTCTGCTTGTGCAAGCGAAGGCAGCACTCCCATAAAAGAGCAAAGCAGCATTAATAAACCTGGTCGAACTGATAAATTCTTCATCGTTTTATTACTCTTTAATATATGGAGAAATTAATTCTTATTCCCAACTTTACCTTTAGAAATATCCATAATGAGGCGGGAGAGTAAATACATTCTTGGGGTAATCGAGCTCACTAAAATATATTCATCGTCATTAGAGTGCGCACCAAAACCTTGGACGCCCATACTCTCAATCACTGGATTTTGAGTGTCAAGCGCTGCAAAGGCAGCATCTGTTCCACCACCAGCAGCAACTGTTCCTAAAATTAAGTCTCGACCAATCTCTGCATACACTTTTTTTGCATATTCGGCCATTTGTAAAGACTGTGGACTGGTAATCAAGGGTGGGCGGCGGCGCTCAAAACCAAGATCAATTTTAGTATCCGGTATTTGCTGCGTTTTTACACGCTCTCTCACCTTTTTCTCCACCACATCGAAATCTTCCTTCTTCATCACCCGCACATCAGCGGTAGCAAACGCAACTGAAGGTATAACATTTCGATTAGTGCCCGCATTTGCTAAGGTCCAATTCATTTTGATTCCTTCTTTGGGATCAGATAAATCACGCATCTGCTGAATCTGAAATGAAAGTTCGTCTAAGGCATTGCGCCCTAACTCAGGAGCAGAGCCAGCATGTGAGGCCTTCCCGGTAATATTTAAATTAACTGCCGCTATCCCTGCCGTAGTAAGGGCGATACGATCTGATTTTGCTTGTGATGCCTCACAGGAAAAAGTAGCGTCATGCTCCGCACCGAGCTTAGAGAAATAAGCTCGTGCTGCCGGTGAACTGATTTCTTCATCGCCATTGATGAGTACCGTAATTTTTCCATACTCATTAAATTTCAACTTTTTTAAACTATCGACGGTGTGCAAAATCAATGCTATTCCTTGCTTATCGTCAGAAATCCCAAGGCCATAAGCACGGTCTCCATCAACCCTAAATGGCTGCTTAGCCAACATCCCTTTTAGATATACAGTATCCATATGCGCAATCAAGAGTATTTTCTTGGTTCCAGCACCTTTGAATTCGGCTTTCACCATGCGGCCAGGCTTTTCAGGTGTGTCGTGCATTCGATACATGCTTGCATCTGGCTCGATAAACTCGACTTGGCCACCAAGCGCTTTAAGTCGATTAAAAATGAGTTGCGATATCTTATCTAGGCCTTCGCGGTCTCTACTTCCAGACTCAATCGATACCAATTCTTTTAAAGTATTTAAATAAAGTTTTTGCTCTTTTTCAACTACTGAAAAAATAGGCTCTTGCGGGGCGGCGATGCCCACTGCTGAAATACCCATTACAGCGCAAAAAACTAAGATGTATTTTTTCATTTTTCCCCCGATAGATAGAGTTTAGCCGCTGCTTCCTGAGCATTCACTTTTTCTCGGAAATTGGCTAAGAGTACTTGATGTTGTTCATTCCCCCTTGTTTTGATGCGATAAAAAATACCGATCACAATAAACCAGACTGGCAAGAAATAAAGTGCAATGCGGGTTTCATCACTCAGAGTCAGTGCGTACAAGACAATGGCAAAGAAAGTAAAAGCAACGTAAGGCATCACTTTGCTGAGTGGCATTTTGAACTCAGATTCATCATGAGCCTGTGGGAGTCGTTTGCAGTAAGTTAAATACGCAATCAAGATCATGGACCAAATATAAATAAAGATGATGGCCGCTACGCTACCTACTAATTCAAATGCGGACATCACTGATTTAGTCGTCGTCAGAATCAAAGCAGCCGAGAGCATGAGGCCTGTAGCCAAAAAGATTCCACCCGTGGGGATCTTGTAAGAAGACAGCTTACCAAAGACTGCGGGTGCATGATGCTGTTTCGCTAAGCCATATAACATGCGTGAAGTAGCATAGACCCCACTATTACTAGATGAAGTTGCTGAGCTGATGACTACTAAGTTAATGATGGATGCAGCGCTGACCATACCCGCTAAAGAAAACATTCTCACAAAAGGGCTTTCATCGGGCGATATGTCGATCCAAGGTGTAACCATCATCAAGACAACCACTGTACCAATATAAAAGATCATGATTCGCACCGGTAGTTTATGAATGGCATCTGGTAATAAGACCTTGGGATTTTTTGACTCCGCCATCATGGTGCCGACAATTTCTATACCAGCAAACGCAAAAATTGTCGACTGTAAACCCGCAAGCAAGCCAAATACTCCATGCGGAAAAAAGCCCCCATAGGACCACAAATTACTCACCTTGGCCTCTACTCCACTGGGAGACACAAAACCGATAAAGCACAAATAAATACCTAAAGCGATCAAAATAATAATGGCGACTACTTTAATGATGGCCATCCAAAATTCAAGCTCGCCAAATGCTTTCACGGTAAGGAGATTTAAAGTCAGTAATAAGAGAATGAAGCCCAGTACTGAAACCCAACCAGGTAAGTCTGGCAACCAAAAAGAGACATAGCCTGTAATGGCAATAATTTCAGCGATAGCAGCCACAATCCAAGCAAACCAATAAGACCAGCCTACAAAAAAGCCTGCAGCAGGCCCCAAAATATCTTCTGAAAAATCAACAAAGGATTTGTAGTTGAGGTTGTAGAGCAATAACTCGCCCATGGCTCGCATCACAAAGTAGAGAATAAAACCCGTAAGAGCGTAAATCAGAATGATCCCAGGCCCTGCTAATGAAATCGTTTTGCCTGAGCCCATGAATAAGCCGGTACCAATACAACCGCCAATGGCAATCATTTCAATATGACGGCGGCCTAAGCCACGGTGTAATTCTGTTTTAGTATCCATCGGCGTCGCTTACCAAAAGTAGTAATGATAAATAAGAATATAGTTTCAGGTGCTTGGTATGAGCAGTCGTTTTTAAATACCTCTGGCAAGCAATACAATCACCGAAACTAGCGCTAAATATACCAAAGCGGCGAGAAGATAGGCTTTAAAAAAACTGGAAATTAGTAGCAGCCAACTCACGCATCCGGGCAAAAAAACTCGGTGTACTGGATTAAAAATGCTACAGAACTATCTTTGAGCTTGCCAATCACTTGATTGTATAGCTGCCTGCTTTTTTAAAACTTATCTACATCCTAAGCATTTAGTGGGCTAAAGATGCAAAAAACCTCATGTGCTCAATCCCTCCAGGAGGGATGTTTATCCATCACTGAAATAAATAGCTCAGACTCCATATGTTGGCGCAACCATCTTTGAACATGAGGCAATGGTAATTTCGCAAACCTTTGCTGATCGACCATCATGAACTGTCGAATAAATGGAAAAATGGCCACATCTACCCATGTCATCTTGTTGCCCAGTAAATATTTACTAGACCCCAGCGCGACTTCCATCGGCTTTAACATCAACTCCATGGCATTAGTAAGAACTACTGCTTGATCTAATTCGGAATGTCGATTGGGGTATTTGTATTGATCTAATAAGCTCTTGAATAGCTCATCATTTTTTTTAATCCAAGCCTGAGCAATACTCTCATCAAGGTCACTCCAACCATCTGGATCGGATGCCTTTAACGCCCATTGCATGATATCGATGCTTTGATCTAGGACGAGTCCATCTATACATAAAACAGGAACCGTGCCTTTGGGTGATAGGCGCAACATAGACTGGGGCTTATTTCTGAGTTCGATCTCTCTGTGCTCAACTTGAACATCAGCATATTGAAGTGCCATCCGCGCCCTCATCGCATAGGGGCATCTTCGATAGGAATACAAAATTGGTAGCGAATTCAACTGACTTTGACAAGCTCTTGTAATGCTGTCCGGACATTTTGTGGAATCGGCGTAGATTTATTACTCAAGCGGTTTACGTACACATGTACAAAGTACCCTAGTGCGCACGCAATATCCTCATTATTTTTGAAGATCGCAACCTCGTAACGAATACTGCTCTTTCCTAAGTGAACAATTTTTAATCCCACATGAATTAAATCAGGGTACACAATTGGCGCAAAATATTGGCATTGGGTTTCAACTACAAAGCCTATTTCTTGATCATGATGGATATCTAATACATTGTGCTCAATCAAATAGCGATTGACTGCTGTATCAAAAAATGAGTAGTACACCGCATTATTAATATGCCCATACACATCATTGTCATTCCATCTTGAATGGACTTCTTCAAACGCTACAAAATCTGCGCGAGTGGGTGGTGAAGATTTTTGATTACTCATAAGGCCTCTTTATAAAGAGCAGTAGCATCGGCTAAAGTAATTTCACGGGGACTATTTTGTAGTAAGCGGGTTTGGAGCATGGCATCTCTTGCTAACTGGTCAACATCATCTGAGGTAATGCCGACTTCTAACAATCCCTTTGCTAACCCCAAGTCACCAGCAAGGCCACCTAAATAATCTGCTAGCTGGGCTGCTTGCTCTGTGGTGGACCCTTGCAAGCCTGGCTTGATGATTTGTCCTAGCTGCGCGTACATACTATGCGCTTGTTCAATATTAAAGCGCATCACAGGACCTAACATTAAAGAATTAGATAAGCCATGTGATACATGAAATCTAGCTCCAATTGGATATGCCAATGCATGTACCCCCGCAACTGGCGCATTCGTAAATGCCATACCGGCTAGGCAAGCGCCTAAGAGCATGTTCTCACGGACCACGATGTCATTGCCATTGTTTACTGCCGCATGAAGATTACCAGCTAATAATCTGAGTGCTTCTTTTGCCAAACAATCAGAGACTGGGTTTTTTAAGCGCTTAGTAGTAAATGCTTCAATCGCGTGAACCATTGCATCAATGCCAGTTGCTGCTGTAACGTGTGGCGGCAATCCCAAGGTCAGTTCAGCATCTAGCAAGGCAACATCGGGCAAGAGCTTTGGAGATACAACGCCTTTCTTCTCACTCTCACTGACTGTGACGATGGAAATAGTAGTGACCTCAGAACCTGTTCCTGCGGTCGTGGGAACTAATATGAGTGGTAGTCGTGGGCCTTTAGCCATACCGATACCATATACATCGCCCAACTTTTCTTTTCCGGGCGCTAGGAGCGCTACCAACTTGGCAACATCCATTGAGCTACCGCCGCCAAATCCAACAATGAAATCTGCTTTACATTCTTGGGCAAGCTTTACAGCGCTCTCAATCACAGAAACTGGTGGATCAGCCTCTACATCCGAAAAAACTTGCAGAGAAAGTCCGAGCTCCTTAAATTGAGGAAGTGCCTTATTTAATAATCCGGCTGATAAAACACCGGGATCAGTCACAATGAGTACGGATTTACCGCCACGCTCAACAATACGTTTGGCTAAATTAGCAGACCCGCCCCGCTCTACGATGATGGAGTGTGTTGAGTGAAAGTCAAATTGCATTTCATTGCCCTATAGAAATCAAGCTTGGCTGATTTTAAAAACATCTTACCTGAGCGACTACAGAAATCATAATCCACGTGATCTTTTGTTAGCCTTGATCCTTCAAGTTCAGAGCGCCACTCTGGTACGAATTTCCAAGATTTGTAATGCCTTGTTATATGAGGCTCTTTTAAGCCGATTTATGCTCAAAACCTAGGGCTTTTACCAATGAAGCATCCTCTATCAAAGCAATCCTGCCAACCCTATAATGATTTGATAAATTCATATCCACTATCAAGGGGACTATCGTGCGCTATCAAGCCAGTTTAAAAACATTCGCCAGCATTCTCATTAGCTTTGCGGCCTTGACAACATTTTGCCAAGCAGCTGATGTATTTCCATCTAAGCCCCTCAAAATTATTGTTACAGCTGCTCCTGGAGGGACTACCGATATTGCATCTCGAGCGCTTGCAGATCAACTCGGAAGAGAGCTAGGACAATCAGTATTAGTTGAAAATAAAGCAGGTGCTGCCGGAATTATTGCCCTGCAAGCATTAATTGCTAGTCCAGCAGATGGCTACACCATGGCGATGGGTAATATTGGTACCAATGCTATTAACTATGCTTTATATAAAAGCTTGCCATATAAATCAGAGGATATGAGGGCTATTAGCGTAGTTTTGGCCACTCCTAATGTGATGGTAGTGAACTCTGCCTTCCCCGCTAAGACCGTCGCTGAGTTTGTGGCGCTGGCTAAAGCAAATCCCGGCAAATATTCATTTGCCTCCTCGGGCAGAGGACAGTCAATTCACATGTCAGGTGAATTGTTTAAAAATATGTCCGGGATTGATATTGTTCATGTGCCTTATAAAGGCGCAGGCCCTGCTTTGATTGACTTATTAGCAGGGCAAGTAACGATGATGATTGATAACTTACCGAGCTCCATGGAACACATTCGCAGTGGAAAACTGCGCGCCTTGGCAGTTACTAGCAAAACCCGTAATCCTGATCTACCAGATGTACCCACTATGCAAGAAGCGGGCTACCCTAACTTTGAAGTGATTGCTTGGTTTGGTCTATTTGTGCCAGCTAAAACGCCTCAGCCTGTAGTAGACAAGATTTATGCTGCACTGAAAAAAGTATTGAATTCACCTGAAACGAAAGCGAAGTGGAAAGATTTAGGTGGATGGGGAATTGGTGATACCCCTGCTAACACTGATCTATTTGTAGCGGCCGAAAAGAAAAAATGGGAAGACGTTGCTGTTCAGGCAAAGATCCCGCGCGAGTAAATCACAGATTCATTTACTGCGAAGACCGTAAGCCCAGCATCTGACGCGCTTCACTTGCAGAGGCTAGCTCGCCACCCATGCTTTCGATTAAGGCCTTTGCTTTAAGGACCAACTCAGCATTGGTTTTGCAGAGCACGCCCTTACTAAGGTAGATATTGTCTTCCATGCCAACGCGCACGTGACCGCCATATAACCAAGCTTGAGCAACGATTGGATACTCAGCACGACTAATGCCAAAAGCAGCCCAATTCGCACCCTGAGGAAGTTGATCGCGCATGTATAACAAAGTAGCTGGGTCGGTATTTAAGCCGTACTTCACGCCCATCACAAAAGTAAACAGCCCTGGGCCATCAATCGTTCCGTCCTGCAATAAATCTTTAGCCAGATTCAGATCGCCGGTATCGAAGATCTCGAGTTCAGGCATGACTCCTGAATCCCGAATCACTTTAGCCATCTTGCGCACGTTAGATGGCGTATTCATTACAACATCCCCACCTGAGTTCATAGTGTTTAAATCCAAAGAGCAAATATCTGGCTTTAGCTGCGCAACATGCTCTACTCTTTTGAGTGGATTACATAAAGTAGTTCCTGGTGCAAACACCTTAGGATCATCTTCGTTTGGAACATACCTGCCGCCAGGGCCTGTAGTCAAATTAATAATCAGCTCTTGATTTTTTGCCTTGATTAAACGCATCACTTCGGCGTAATGGTTTAAATCCATGGATGGCTTACCGGTAGCAGGATCGCGCACATGAATATGCACTACTGCGGCTCCTGCATCAGCAGCACCTAAGCATGACTCTGCAATTTGAGCTGGGGTAATTGGCAGGTAAGGAGTCATCTCGGGTTTGGTGAGATTACCTGTTACTGCACAAGTTAAGATTGTTTTATTCATGATTTACCAAAAAAGAATGTTATTGAAGCAATATTTTGAGTTAGCCCGACTTAGCCTCACCCCTTGTAAATCATTGACTCCTGAATAGCTGCAATATTCGCAGCTCCCATCTGCTGCATGGTTGATTTAAATTCTGTTTGCAAAATTTCCATTACACGCTCAACACCTGGTTGTCCAAAAGCACCTAAGCCCCATAAGTAAGGCCGACCAACACATACCGCATTAGCACCTAGTGCCATTGCCTTAAAAACGTCACTACCTCTCCGAATACCACTGTCAAAGAGGATAGGCACCTTACCTTTTGCAACCCTTGCAACCTCTGGCAGGCATTCTATTGATCCTCGCCCGCCATCTTCACTTCTACCGCCATGATTAGATACATGAATGCCATCAACCCCATACTTAAGACAGAGTTTGGCATCTTCTTCAGTCAAAATGCCTTTGATAATAATTTTCATTTTCGTGGTATCGCGAACTTGCTTAATAAAGTCCCAAGTCATATTGTTTGATGACAATTTGACACCTGTCATATCAATGCCATCATAATTAGGCCGCTCTTGCGCACTCCCAAATCCATGAATATGGCAACCAGCGCAGTTTCTGGGATCTAATTTTTTTAATCGAGCAAAAGTTTCTTGATTTCTTCCGCCATTTCGATCTACTGTAATTTCTAAAACAGGAGCGCCTGCCTTTTCTACACGGCGGATAACCTGTTTTGCAACTTCTGGGCTTGAGGTTGCATATAACTGAAACCAAACCTCACCTTGGCGTGCTGCTATCACCTCTTCGATAGTAGAGCCACCAGCGTTTGAAAGAATATTGAGAAATCCACCGGCTCTTGCAGCCCTAGCTACCGCAATTTCACCCTCAGGATCATAGGCTTTATTACCTCCTGTTGGCGCAATAATAATAGGAGACTTCCAGCGAGATCCAAATAAAGTGACTGATGTATCTATTTGACTAACATCGCGCAAGCGCCTTGGGCGTAGTTGATATTTTAAGAAAGAACTGCGATTGGCCCTCAAGGTAACTTCGTCATCTATACCAGAGGCCATATAAGCAAAATGGGCTGGGGGAACCTTAGTAAAGGCTACAGGCTCAAAATCAAAAACATTAATTGCGTCTTTTGGACTAGCAATCAAATCTAATGGCGTGTTTGGTGCCCAAACCATCGGGTCAGGACGTTTTGTAAAGTTTCTGGTGAGTTCTTTTGCTTCATCAGCCATCACGCTTTGATTTCCAGCGAGTGCGAATAGCGGACTTGCTGCAAGCCATGTTAATAATTGGCGACGTTGTTCATCCTGATGGTTATGGTCACTCATATCTACTCCTTTTTTATATTCTAATAAGTCATACCAAGAAAAACATCACCACAGTTTTATTTTAAAGCCTGCAATACTGCTTTAGTCATCGAAGCAGTATTGCCCCTTCCATTAATATCGCCCGTTCTTGCATTTGGATCTAGCAAGGCTAGCGTTGTAGCGTTTGACATCGCCTTAGCCATGGCTACTGCCTCTGGAATCTTGCGACTATGTCCTAACCAATCAAATAGCATACGGGTTGACTCTATCATTGAATAAGGATTTGCAATCCCCTTGCCAGCAATATCTGGAGCAGAACCGTGAGTGGCTTGAGCCATTACTACGTCTCCATCCCCAATACATAGTCCCGGCGCCATGCCTAAGCCACCCACCAAGCCAGCAGCTTCATCTGACAAAATATCGCCAAACATATTCGTTGTCACCACCACATCAAAGTTTTGTGGGTCTCGAACCAAGCGCATTGCAAAAGTATCGACGATGACATCATCAACTAAAACATCAGGATATTCAGAAGCAAGTTTTTTACACTCCTCTACAAACATGCCGCATCCTAACTTAAAGACAGTATCCTTATGCACATATGTTAGATGCTTGCGACGCTGACGAGCTAACTCAAAAGCAGCTTGAGCAACACGACGACTGCCCGTTCTAGTAATCACACGGACAGATAAAGTGATTTCATCGCTTGGGCGAAACTCCCCACTTCCGACCAGCATATTTCGGTCAGGCTGAAAGCCTTCATTGTTTTCACGAACGATGACTAAATCAATATCATCTCGAATACAGCCAATATCAGGATAAGAGCGGGTTGGCCGAACATTGGCAAATAGATTAAATTGCTTACGCAAAATTGGATGTGGATTAATGGCATTAGGCTGCTTTGGGTAGGCTCGATGACCAATAGGGCCCAAAATCCAGCCATCTAAAGTATGAAGAGATTCTAGGGTCTCTGGTGGAAGGGTATGTCCGCGCGTATCGAGAGCGCGACGACCAATTGGCAATGGAACCCATTCAATCTCAACTCCATAAAGGAGAGCAGCTGCTTTAGCAACCTCGACGGCAACCGGCACAATCTCATGCCCAATATCATCACCCTCCAGAATCCCTACGCGTAATTTTTTTGCCATACCCTATTCTTCCAGTTGTATATTTCTTGCTTTAGCTAATGCACTCCACCGCTTCACTTCATTCTTAATAAATTGGCCAAATTGTTCGGGAGACATTGGCATTGGTTCAACTGCTTCAATCGCCAATTTCTCACGCATTTCTGGTAACTTTAAAGTAGCCACTTGTGTTTCATTCAAACGCTTCACAATATCAGCAGGAATGCCAAGCGGTCCAACAGTGCCATACCATTGCATAGCATCAAAGCCCTTGAACCCCAACTCCTCCATTGTTGGCACATCCTTCAATACAGGGCTACGTTTAGGTCCAGTCACTGCTAATGCACGTACCCTGCCAGACTGAATGTACTGCAGTGCAGCTGCTAAACCAGGAAACATGGTTTGCGTCTGCCCCCCAAGCAAATCATTGAATGCAGGAGCAATCCCTCGATAAGGAATATGAAGAATAAAGAGGCCAGTTTCTTGTTTAAACAACTCCATTGTCATATGAGTGAGTGAACCTTGACCAGCAGTACCGTAACTTAACTTTCCAGGATTCTTACGGGCGTAGTCAATGAACTCCCTCATGTTTTTTACAGGCACTTGACTATTCACAATGAGTACATTGGGTGTTGCGCCAATCATTCCGATGGGAGTGAAATCCTTAATAGCATCATAGGGTACTTTTCTGGTTGCTGGATTTGTACCATGCGTAGCGACATACCCCTGCATTAGAGTGTATCCATCTGGCGCTGCTCGCATCGTTGTTTGGCAAGCGATCACTCCGCCGCCGCCACTCTGGTTTTCAACCACGAATGTTTGACCAAGGATGCGTCCCCACTTTTCGGTGACTACCCGCGCAATCATGTCATTGCCGCCCCCAGCAGCTACCGGAACAATGTAGCGAATTGGTTTTGTGGGAAATGACTGTGCCCATGAAGGCAAAGGAAGTAGTAAAGAGGCTGTGGCCCCAATGAACTGACGTCGATTCGTCATGCGCATCTACCTTAGGAAAGATTAAGCAATCAGAATAACTGAATCTTGAACCCACATCGGATTGATTTCCAAAAATCGATCCTATTCATTACTGTTATATGGGGGTCGCTATTTAATTGAGCTTACGAGGAACTCCGAACCGCCCTTCGTTAGGATAAACGCTGGTAGTAGAGACAGGCCCCATACCAATAATTTGTATTTCTGTTGCACCTTTCAAGGCGCCATCCAAAATGAACTACGCCAGCAGGATGAAACATCATGCTACCCGCAGGTAAACCTACGGTTGTAGCAGGGTCCCAACTTGCGTCAGTACCCGCATACCAAGTGCCCTTAATTACGGTTACAAAACGATCTTGAGAGTGAGAATGCGGGGTACTCATAACGCCCTCTGGAAATATATTTCTGACAACATACATTCCAGGTTTATTTGGATCCCCATAAAGAACTGCTGTTTTAACACCAGCAGGAGCATCCCCCCAGACTACTTGATCAGGCTTAATGACTACAAAATCTTTTGCCGTTGCTTGAGCTTGCGCCTGCGAAGAAAATACGATGACTGATGTAATAACGATGAATAGTTTTGTTATGACACAAAATTTCATAACTGCCTCCAAGTATGATTTTTTCACTTATCTTTCTAAGAGAAAATCTAACATGCTACCTAGTAAACAACCCTAAGGGATAACCCGACAATTGAATATCTAAGCTGGTATTTGAGAGTAAGCTCTTTGAAAAGAGTAACCGAAAAGGAAAGAGAATGAGATATCTATATGGCATTGCCTCATTTTTTATTTGTGCTTCAGTAGCAGCACAGCCAAAAGTAAATCCTACTGACCCTCAGCCAACTTGCTATATGTGTCCCGGAACATTTATACCCATAGATGAACTAAATGCCTATACCAAAAAAGCGATTCAAGAAGGTCACATCGACCAACAAGTGCGGGATATTGATATTGGCAAAGCAAGGGTAGGCATCGGCATTGTCTATCGCGGCAAGCTTGACGCTCCAAATCCAGATTCGGTAGCGGAACATGATCAAATTAGTGAGGTCTATCACATTATTTCTGGTTCCGGAACGTTGGTACTTGGGCCTGACATCACCAAACGTCAACGTAGACCGGCAACGCAAAAAACGGTGGTTGAATTTAATGGTCCAGGAAATAATGGCAGCGAAATTCTGAATGGCATTTCACGCAATCTGCAGCCAGGAGATGTCGTTGTCATCCCAGCAGGAACAGGACATTGGTTTACTGAAATCCCAGACCATATCAATTACCTCATGATACGGTTTGATCCGGATAAGGTCACACCGTTAAAGAGTGAAGCCCAGTCACTAAATTATTTGTCAAAACCAGCT
>Ga0194037_1000945_pt1 | contig 22031 bp, 16 predicted proteins | sample JunL306m_MetaG_FD_148653 | JGI IMG/M metagenome (GOLD analysis project Ga0194037, IMG submission 148653) | Anoxic zone freshwater microbial communities from boreal shield lake in IISD Experimental Lakes Area, Ontario, Canada - Jun2016-L304-6m | ecosystem: Environmental > Aquatic > Freshwater >...
GGTGGTGGCGGTGGCCCGACCTTCGGTGGTGGCGGTGGTGGTGGCGGTCAGCCGATTTTGCCACCCTACAATCCTCCAAACGTGAGCCCGTAAATGGCGTCATTCCGTCAGTGACCGCTTTGTTTGCACTCTTCTCTCTCTTGAAATTTATGAAACGCAAAATTCCCCTAGGTTTGCTCGCTCTGTGCGCGATTGGGTCGGCATCCGGCCAAGGCATGTATTACGCCAGCGCCGATGCCAAGGATTCACTGCCCTTGAAGTGGACGGTGGGTCTCAGTGCCATCTTTGACGACAACGTAGCGCCGGGCTCTGGTGAGAAACAGAGTTCCTTCGGAATCAACCCCAGCGTGGCCATGTCGTTGGTGTCGATCACCCCGCAGACGACGTGGGATGTCTATGCCCGGCTCGGCGTGATCTATTACATTGACGCGCCCGCCACCATGGATCAGATCAGCCCCCAGTCGCATGCAGGGGTGACCTTCGTCCATCGCTTCAGCGAACAACTGCGCTTCACCAGCAGCAACTTCATCGCCTATGAATTGGAACCGGACTATTCCTATGGCTACGCGTCCTCGCGCCAAAACGGGGCGTATTTCTACTGGCAGTCGGACAATTCGGTCGGCTACCGCTGGACCGAGCGCTTCGCGACCTACAGCGGCCTGCGGCTGAACGCCACCAGTTATCCTGATGTCGCCGACAACGACCGGTTCACCTGGGAGATCTACAACCAGTTCCGCTACCAACTGAGCCCGCAGTCGGTCCTCACCACCGATGTGCGGTATTCCGAGACCTACGGCAACGGGGCCGCCTCGGATCTGTCGGACTTCTATTTGCTGGGTGGCATGGAGCACCGCTTCAGCGCCAATACCATCGGCATCGCCCGCGCGGGCGCACAGTTCCACAGCGTCAGCGGCGGCGGGAAGTCCTATGTCAGCCCCTATGTGGAATTCGCCATCAACTCGCAAGTCACCCAGCCGCTGAGCGTGCGGTCCTATATCCGCTACGGGATTGAAGGCAGTGGCAACGTGCAAACCCTCGCCTCTGGAACGCAGTTGGTCGAATTCAACGACCAGCGCGTGCTCCGCTTCGGTCTTTCCAGCGAATATGTGATTTCGCCGGTGTTTTCCCTGTTCGGCGGGGTCGATTATATTCCCACCTCCTATGCGGGTGGCGTTACCCGGCCATTCGGCGCGGACCCGGGTGGCACGGCCGTTGGCGATTACTCCACCGACATCTTCAATGCTTACATCGGGGTGTCGATGAAGATCAACGACTACCTGACCGCCTCCGCTTCCTACAACTACACCAATTCCAGCTCTGACTTCGTCGGCAGCTCCTATGACCGCAACCGCATCAATGTGGGTGTGACGGCTCAGTTTTGATCGGAGCACTTGATTCGTGAGCTGCAAGTCCGCGCCGGAAACCCCTCATTTAGTGGATTATGGACTCCTGCAATGTGCTCATTGCGGGAGTTCTTATTTTCACTGGAACTCTGTTGAATCTGTGACAAATTTACACCAATGAATCTCTCTGCTAACCAACAAAACGAAACCACCCTGCACGCGGTCGATTATTGGCAGGTGGTCAGGAACCGCTACGGGATCATCCTCCTGACCTTGTTGCTGGTGTTCATGACCGCCGCGGTCATCACCTATGTGATGCCCAAGAAATACGAGAGCGAAACCACCATCGAAGTCAAACCGCGGATGGGCGGAATGTCGCCGCTGGGTGCCAAATTGGGCGAATCCTCGTCGGTGAGTCCGATGACCCCGCAGTTCTTCGGCACCGAGTTTGAGAAGATCAAAAGCCGCAATTCGCTTGAGAAAGTCGTCAAGAGCCTGGAGTTGGTCAACCGCTGGAACGTCGACAATGAAACGGCGCTGCGGATTCTCAAGGGCATCGTCACCACCCAGAATATCCGCGGCACGGACTTGATCTCGATCCGGGTGCGCCACACCAACAAGGTCGATGCCAAGGACGTGACCGAAGAGGTCGCCCTCGCCTACAAGGCCTATCGGGCAGAGATTGAGGGCCGCGACTCCGAGCGGGCCCTCCACGAATTGAACAAGGCCGTCCGCAATCAGGAGGATAAGGTGGAGGACCGCCGCAAGGTGCTCTCGACCATCGTCCGGACCAAAGGCATTATTTACAAGGGAACCGACTCCTTTTACGGCCAAACCGGCGTGGACGAGGATCAGGGTGCGCGCGACGCGCTCCAAACGTATCATAAGCTGGAGCAGGACAAGATGCAGTTAGAGAGCCAGATCAGCAGTCTGCTCAAGTATGACAGCGACCAATTGATGGTTTACGCATCGGGGCTGGAGCTGCCGGACAACATCATCCGCAACCTCTATCCCCAATTCCAGGAGGCCAAGCGCCAACTCGATAGCCTCAAGATTAACGGTCTGGGTGATCGCCACCCGACGGTGCTGGCAGCGGTCGACCAGATCCAGAACATGAAACGCCAACTCGACGAGGGCGTCGTGAACCTGCGTGCCACCCTGATGGCCCAATTGGACCTGGCGTCCAACCGACTCAAAGGCGTCGAACTGATGAAGGACTCGACCCGCGAGGAAGCCATCAAGCGCGGGCTGGACGCGCAGGATTATGTCGATGCCAAGCGGGATTTCGAGACCGATCAGGAGTTGCTGCAGACGATGAAGATCAAGCAGATGGCGGAAACCATCGCCAGCAAAACGCCCAGTGAGAGCGTTGAAATTCACGATGCGGCGGTTATTTCGGATGGTCCGGTGAGTCCCAACGTGACCCTCAATCTGGTGTTGGGGGCCGTGGTGGGTTTGATTTTCGGGGTCGGCATCGCCTTTTTCCTCGAATATCTCGACACCTCGGTCAAGAGCCTGGAGGATGTGGAGCGCTATCTGCAAGTGCCGGTGCTGGCAGTGATCCCCAAGGATGTCGGAATCCTGCACAAGCAAAGCGGCAACAGCCCGGATGCCGAAGCCTATCGGATCCTGCGAACCAACATCGAGTTCAACCGCAAAAACCCGGCGGACAATGCCATCACTGTGGTGTCGGGTGGTGCTGGTGAAGGCAAATCCACCACTTTGATCAATCTGGCGTATATCTGCGCCCAGGGCGGCTACACCACCCTGATGATCGATGGTGACTTGCGGCGCCCGCGCCTGCATACCTTCTTTGACATCAACAACTCGGTGGGGCTTACCAATTATCTCACCACGGAATTGATGCTGGAGGACGTCATCCTGCAGACGCCCGTGGACAACCTGTATTTCATGCCGTCGGGGATTTTGCCGGCTGATGCCGCGGGCATCCTCAACTCGCGGCGGATGTCGGAGTTGATTCAGGATGTGAAGCAGCGCTTCGACCTGGTTCTGGTGGACAGCCCGCCGATTCTGGGCGTGAGCGATGCCGCAGTGCTGGCCAGTGAAGTGGACCTTACGATGATCGTGGTTCAACACCGGAAACTGCCGCGCAACATGCTGCTGCGCGTCAAGCAGGCCGTCGAGAATGTCGGCGGCAATGTCATCGGCGTGGTGCTCAACAATGTCGACGTCCGCAGCGACAGCCAATACCAGTATTACACCAGCTACTACACCTATTATGCGCCAGCGGAAGCCCAAGTCGGGCCCGCGGCCCCTGCGCCCTCGCCCTTGAAGCCGCAGGCGACCGCGGCGCGCGGCGCAGATGCCGAGCACTATTGAAATCACTCACTCTAAATCACGATGAACCTCCAACGCATTCTCACTGGTTTGTTTGCCCTGTGCTGCATGACCGCCTCGGTTTTGGCACAGATTCAGCCCGGGCAGGCCGTGCAAATCACCATCTCCGGCGTGCCAGCCGAAGAGAAGGGGCGCTTTGAGACCACCTATCCGGTGTCCGAGGCGGGAATGATCAACATGCCATTCATTGGTCAGGTGCGCGCGGCGGGCCTGCGGGGTGAGCAACTCTCGGCGACCCTGGAGTCGCGCTACAAGGCGGCGGGCATCTATACCCACCCGACATTTCAGGTGATTGATTCGGATGCGAAGAAAATCCAGATGCAAATGGTGGTGGTGGGCGGATTTGTGCGCAGTCCCGGACCCAAGCCATGGACGCGGGGGATCACGCTGTGGCAGGCGATTCAGGCGGCGGGAGGGCCGACCGAGTTTGGCAGCATGCAGCGGGTGCGGTTGTTCCGCGGCAAGAGCGCCAAGGAGTATGATGCGACTCAACCCGAGTTCATGCGGATTCCTCTGGAGGTGGATGACACGATTGACGTGCCACAGAAGACGATCTGGAAAAACTGGGGCAACTGAGCCTGCCGGGCGGAGCCTCGGCAAGCCGGCAGTCAACCCGCTAGAAAAGCGCATCCGATGTCTGCGATCAATCGGAACAGGCCCGTGGATTTGATGCGGAGGTTGTTCCCCATCATCGTGCTGCTGGTCGGCCATGCGGCGTGGGCACTCGAGCTTCCCGCCGAGCCACTGTTGAACTTGAAGTCAGAGGAATTTCGCCAGCGCGAGAGCGCCCAGGCCGATTTGTTAGTCTGGGCGCGTGCCCATCCGGAGCCGGCGATGGACGCGCTGTTCCGGCACTCGCGGGAGGCGGCGGATCCCGAAGTTCGCGAGCGTTGCCTGGCGGTGTTGCGGGCCCTGGTTAATGACGAATACCTCACCGAGGGTGAGGGCTACATCGGGATCCGGATGCAGGATGAGTTCGCGAATGTTCCCGGGGATCCCAAACCGCGCAGCGTGATCCGGGTGATCCAGGTGATTGCGGAGTCGGCGGCCCAGCACGCCGGGCTCCAGCCCAACGATCTGATAGCCGGGTTGGCGGACCAGGTGTGGCATGAGGGTGCCGTCTCACGCTTGTTCAGCGAGAAAATCCGCCAACTCAAGCCCAGGACCAAGGTCAAGCTGCAGGTGTTGCGCGACGGCAAGCTGCAGGCAATCGAGGTCACCTTGGGCAGGCGGCCGTTCATTGCCGACCTGATGCTCCCCGACGAGCGGGCCGTGGATCCCGAGTCCGCCGAACGCGCGGCCAGGGACGCCTATTTCCGTCGTTGGCTGGAGCGTAAAAAGTCACCGAAGTGAGGCAATTCCGGTTTTGGAAATCGACATCCGGAAATCCCGTGGCATTTTTTAGAAACATTCCTAACTTCACACCGTTTGACTTTCATGACTCACTTCTGGTTTCGCAAAGCAGCTGCCGCTGCCGCCATGGTTTCCCTGTCCTGTTCCGCGTGGGCGCAGCAGGCGGATTTCAACGAAGTGGGCAGGCAAATGGCCATCATGCTGCAAAACAGCCATTTTGCGCGCCTGCCATTCAATGAGGAGCTGAGCCGGCGTTTTCTCGAGGATTATCTCAAGGATCTCGATTTCCAGCGGCTCTATTTCACCCAGCAGGACGTGGACAAGTTCACGGCGGATTACGGCAATGTGCTCCACACGCTGCTGCTGCAGGGCAAATTCATGCCGGCGGCGTCCGCGATCTATCATGTTTTTGTGAGGCGTGTGGAAGCCCGGGTGGGGCAGGCGGACCAGTTGTTGAATGACGGCAGTTTTGATTTTAGTGCGGCTGAATCGGTGATGCTGAGCCGCAAGAACGCGCCTTGGCCAAAGACCGAGAAGATCGCGGAGGATCTCTGGCGGCTGCAGATCAAGGAGGCGGTGCTCGCGGAGATGCTCCGCCGGGAAACCCTCACCAAACTTTCCAAGGAGCAGGGGAAACCCGATCCGGGCAGTGAGGACCGCAGCCCCAAGGAAAAAGTCGCCCTGCGCTACAAGCGCTTTCTGAGCAGCGTCAAGGACGTGGACGAGGAGGAGATCGCCAACTATTTTCTCAGCGCGGTGGCGCGTGCATACGATCCGCACACCGATTACATGAGCGATCGGGAAAGCAGCCGGTTCCGCGACGCGATGAAGAACGAGCTCGTCGGAATCGGGGCCTTGCTGCAAGGCGAGGAAGACGGGGCGACCAAAATCATGGGCATCGTGGTGGGGGGGCCCGCCGATCAGGAGGGCTCGCTGAAGCTCAATGACCGGGTCATGGCGGTGGACACCCTCAATACCGGCAAGGCCGAGGACATGCAGGACATCATGTTCATGAAGATCGACAAGGTGGTGGATCGGATTCGGGGCAAGGAGGGCACGTCGGTGGCTCTCAAAGTGGAACCTGCGGGTGGCGCTCCCGGGGAGACCAAGCTCATCGTCATTCACCGCGGCAAAGTGGAATTAAAGGACGAGCAGGCGAGCGCCGAGTTGATCGAGATGAAAACCCCCAAGGGCGGACCCCGCCGCTTGGGCGTCATCACGCTGCCATCGTTCTACGCGGATTTTGAGGAGGGCAAAGTGAGCTGCGCCACCGACGTCGAAAAAATCCTCAAGCGGCTCGTCGAGGAAAAGATGGACGGCTTGATCCTCGATCTTCGCAACAATGGCGGTGGCTCACTGGAGGAGGTCCGCCGCATGACTGGCTTCTTCCTGGACCGCGGCCCGGTCGTCCAGGTGAAAAACACCCTCAGTCAGGTTCAGGTCAAGGAGTCGGACAACGGCAAACCGATTTATAGCGGCCCGATGGTGGTCCTCACCGACAAGAGCAGCGCGTCCGCCAGCGAGATTCTCGCCGGCGCACTCCAGGATTTCAATCGGGCGGTGGTGGTGGGCGAATCGTCCACCTTCGGCAAAGGCACGGTCCAACAGCCGATGGATATCGGCCGGATGCTGCCCTTGTTCTCGGTTCGCAACAAGGCCGGCCTGCTCAAGGTGACGATCCAGAAGTTCTATCGGCCATCGGGTTCCTCGACCCAGATGGATGGCGTGAAGTCGGACGTGGTGGTGCCCAGCCTGATGGACGCGCTGGAGGTGGGCGAGGCGTTCCTCGATCACCCGTTGCCGCATGACCGGATTCACCGCGCGCCGGACTTCAAGCCGTTGGATTTCCAGGCGCTGTTTTTGCCGCGTCTCAATGAATTGAGCCGGCAGCGTTTGAACACGAGCAAGGATTTTTCCTATGTGATCCAGGATATCATGAAGACCAAGGACCGGTTGAATGCCAACACCCTGTCCCTGAGCAAGGCCGCCCGCGAAAAGGAGCTCGCCGAATCCGATGCCCAGCAAAAGGAACGCAACCTCGAACGCCGGAAACGCTTCGAAAAAATCGCCAAGGAGGACAAGAATAACCTCAAATTCTTCAAGATTTCATTAGAAGATCTGGAGAATGGGGTGTCCCTCAAGCCCTATGATCCAGCCGATGAGGGCGGCAGCTTCATGCGCCGTGCCAAGGACAAGACCGAGGATCTCGATCAAACCCCGAAATGGCCGACCGGTCTCAATCCGGTGAAGCGTGAAGCTCTCGCGGTGTTGCGTGATCTCGTCGATCTGTCCGAGAATGCCAGGCTGGCGGGGTTGATCCTCAAGTGAGCGCGGAGGCGGGAATCTTGTGATGTCGGATATTGCCGGTAATCTAGCAGAGGTGAGGCGGCGAATCACGGCTGCCTGCGCACGGGCACGGCGGGATCCGGCAGGCGTCGAGCTCATCGCCGTGTCCAAGACGTTTCCGGCGGCCGCGGTGCGCGAGGCCGCCGCGACGGGCCAGCGGCAGTTCGGCGAGAGCAAGCTGCAGGAGGCGGAGCCGAAGATCGAGTTGGTGGCGGGTGGCTTGCGCTGGCATTTCATCGGGCGGGTCCAGCGCAACAAGGTGCGCCGGATCCTGCCTCTTTTTGAGGTGATCCACGCCATTGATTCCACCGCGCTGGCGGGTTATGTGAATGAAGTGGCGCGCGAGCTTGGCTTGTTTCCCAAGGTGTTGTTGCAGGTGAACGTGGCCGGGGAGGCGAGCAAGGGCGGCTTTGAGCCCGCCGATTTGCGTGTTGAAATCCTCGGCCTGCTGGCGTTGGACCGCCTGGAGGTTATGGGTGTGATGTGCATCCCTCCGCCCGGACCGGCACCGGAGTCGGCGCGACCGTGGTTCGTCGCGCTGCGGGAGCTGCGCGACGAATTGGCGCGTGTGACCGGCGTTCCACTGCCCTGGCTGAGCATGGGGATGAGCGGGGATTACGAGGTGGCCATCGAGGAGGGGGCCACCCATGTGCGGGTCGGCTCCGCGATTTTCGGCGACCGCTCCTATCGGGTGGACGGCGAGCTCGGTTGAGGGCAGATTCGGCCATGTCCTTGACTCTGAACAATGCGGTGCTCATCGGCGACGAGCTCGCCCTGTCGTTCGCCGATGGTTTCGAAGCCTATCTGCCGCTGGCCCTGCTGCGGCGCGCCTGCCCATGTGCCGCCTGCCAAGGCGAGCCCGACGCGCTCGGGCGGGTGGTGCGTCCCAAGGTCGAGCACGGCCCGCGGGCGTTCGAATTGCTGAAATTCGAACCGGTCGGCGGCTACGCCATCCAGTTCGCCTGGGGGGACGGCCACGCCTCGGGAATTTATGCGTTCTCCTATCTCCAGAAGCTCGCCGAGCTGCCAGCCGCATAGAATAGCACTTCCACGAAATAATGCGACTCAACGGTCATCGTGGACACGGGTCTAAAAGTCGAAGGTCTGAAAGTCAAAAGTCGAAGAACAGCGAATTCAGAGCTGACCTTCGACCTTTGACTTTGAGACTCTTCTCCCTCAGGCCGAATTGCTAGGCAGTCGCATGAATTATGAGAGATGGTATGGCTCCATGGCAACTTAGCGGCCGAGTCGAAAGTCAAAAGTCGCAGAAACGATGCGCTTTTTTCTTCGACTTTCAGACTTTAAGACCTTCAGACTTTCGACTCAGTCACACTCTCAGTATGTACCACAAAACCGCCAGCGGATTGATGAGAGAAGGCATCATACCCGCATCGCCCCCCCCGCCGTGATTTCCGCTACCACCGATTTGGCCTCACTGACGATCCTGCCGCCCAAGGAGGCGGCGGCGCTGGCGGCGGCAGGCTGTCAGACGGCGGCCGACGTGTTAGACCAGCTGCCCAAGCGGCATGAGGACCGGCGGCGCTTCGACATCTTCCCCAACCAGCCGTCCGCGGCGGCGGTCTGCCTGCGCGGCACGGTGATCGACTCGGCCAAGCGCCATTTCGGGGCGGGGCGCGGGTTTTACGAGGCGATCGTGATGGATGGCTCGGGCGGAGTCTTCGGCTCCGGCAAAATCACCTGCCGCTGGTTCAACATGTCGTTCATCCACAAGATCGTCGCCACCGGCCAGGAAGTGGTGGTGTATGGCAAGGTCAAGGACGTCAACGGCCGCCTGATCATCGATCATCCGGAGTTCGAGGTGCTGCGCGAGGATGATGCCGGGGCCGAGTCGATCCACCTCGAACGGATCGTGCCGGTCTATCGGAATGTCGCCGGCCTGGCCCAGCGGCGGCTGCGCGAAATCATCCATTTGCTGCTGCGCGAAACCGACCCCGCGACGCTGGCGGCCGCCTTCGAGGTGGTGGCCGGCGTGTCGCGGGCCGCCGCGCTGCGCGAGGCGCACTTTCCCGAATCCCTCGCCGGGGCGCAGGCCGCGCGCCGCCGCTTTGCGCTCGAGGAGTTTTTTGCCATCCAGTTGAACGTCGTGTGGCGGCGCTGCCGCCATCAGGAACAGCCGGGCCGGGTGCTCGGCAAGCGCACCGCCTTGCTCACGGCCTTCTACCAGAGCCTGCCGTTCGATCTAACGAACGCGCAGAAGCGCTCGATCCGTGAAATCATCGCCGACATGCGCGAGCCGCGCCCGATGCACCGCCTGCTGCAGGGTGACGTGGGGTCTGGCAAAACCTTTGTCGCCATGGCCGCCATGCTGCTGGCGGTGGACTCGGGCTGTCAGGCGGCGTTGATGGCTCCCACCCAGATTCTGGCGGAACAGCATTTCCTGACCTTCAAGCGGTGGCTCGAGCCGCTGGGCGTGCGGGTTGCCTTGCGCACTGCCAATCGCGACGAAGCCAACCACCTTGAATTGGACGGAGCCGCGCAGATGATCATCGGCACCCACGCCTTGCTCTACGAGGACGCGGTGTTCCGGGATCTGGGGCTGGTGGTCATCGATGAGCAGCACAAGTTCGGGGTCGCCCAGCGCGCCGCGCTGATCCGCCGCGGGGTGGTGCCGGATGTGCTGGTGATGACCGCCACGCCCATTCCCCGCACCCTGACCCTGACCCTTTATGGCGACCTCGATGTTTCACTGCTCGATGAGAAGCCTCCCGGTCGCGGTAAAATCATCACCGCCGTGCGAGTGGGTGCCAAGCAAACGGACGTCACGGCGTTCGTGAAACAACAACTCGCCCGCGGCCGCCAGGCCTACCTGGTCTATCCATTGGTCGAGGACAGCGAATCCCTCAAGGTGGAATCCGCCACCGAGGCGTTCGCCAAATGGCGCAAGCGCTTGCCCGCCCATGAAGTCGGCCTGATCCACGGCAAGCTCCGTCCCGACGAGAAGGAAGAGGTCATGCGCCGGTTCCGCGAGGGCGCGATCCAGGTGCTGGTGGCCACCACCGTGATCGAGGTCGGCGTGGACGTGGCCAACGCCACCCTGATGATCCTCCATCATGCCGAACGCTTCGGCCTGGCCCAACTCCACCAGCTCCGCGGCCGCATCGGCCGCGGCCAACACGGCGGCCATTGCCTCCTTCTAACTGACGGGAAAAGCCCCGACGCCCTGGAGAAACTCGCGGTGCTCGAGCAATCCTCCGACGGGTTTGAGATCGCCGAGGCCGACCTCCGCCTGCGCGGCCCGGGCGACGTGCTCGGCACCGTGCAAAGCGGGCTGGCCGATCTGCGCTTTGGCGATTTCCTCGCCGACACGGCGCTGCTGCGCGAGGCGCGCGACCTCGCCGACCGCGTGCTGGCCGAGGACCCGCAGCTCACTGACGCGCACCGCGCCCTGCGGCCGCTGATCCAGGACCGCGGCGGCATGCCGCCGCTCCCGGTCTCCGCCTGATCTCGGCCAGGTGGCGCGGCCTCGATGAGACATCCTTCGCCGGATCAAGCCGGCGACTCATCCTTCAGCCGCCGTTACTTGACGTTTAGCTCCCTTAAATGCCCTCATTCCACGCGATTTTGAGTCACCACTCCGCACGGATTCGCATAAAATGCGCCTGAAATGCTGAATGGTTTACGATTCCGAACATCCCGATAGTTACATGGGCCATCAATAAACCTCTAGATGCATTTCTTCATTTCTTGACTATCTCCGCCGATTTCCCCGCTCGCGGGGGGCGCGGCTTGAGTTTTCAGGAAGTGTGACGGCCCCAAGAGAGTGATTGACAAGCCACATTTTTTAGTAACGGTAGCCACTATTAGATTCTGATAATCCCTGATCCCATCAACCCTGCAATCAACATCCCCATGAAGACACTCTGGAAACTGCCCCAAGCCTCGACCATCAGCCGATGGATTCTGCAAAAGCCCAGCAATCTGATGTGGATTGCCGGCGGAGCCGCCTCGCTGGCCCTGGTTCTGATGTCCTGCGCCACCTCGCGCACCATGATGGCCCCGCCCAGCATCCCCGGTGCCACCTTCATCGGCTCCGCCGCCTGCGGCGAGTGTCACGACAAGCTGGCCCGCGACTTCCGCACCGCCGATCACGCCAAGCTCCAGGCCAAGGGCAAGAATGCCATCGATATGGGTTGCGAATCGTGCCACGGCCCGGGCAGCAAGCACAAGGAAGCCGGCGGCGGCGCAGGTTCCATCGTCAATCCGCGCAAATCCCCGGAAACCTGCTTCCAGTGCCACTTGGACAAGAAGGCCCAGTTCATGCTGCCCTACACCCACCCGGTGCTTTCCGGCAAGGTCTCCTGCAGTGACTGCCACAACCCGCACAAGGGCAACGCCGTCAAAGGCGGCGGAACCCAGCTCAGCGCCAAGAACGAAACCTGCGCCCAATGCCACAAGCAACAATCCGGCCCGTTCGTCTTCACCCACGACGCCGTCCGCGAAGGCTGCACCACCTGCCACAGCCCGCACGGCTCGGTCAACCAGAAGATGCTCAATGAGCGCAATCAAACCTTGTGCTTGAAGTGCCACTTCGATGCTCAAACCGGTCAAGGTGTCGGTGTTGCTACCATGGGTTCCGGGAGTACTGGCCATAGTGGCATCGGCGGTGACTGGGCACAGGGCACCTGCTGGAGTGCGGGTTGCCACGAAGCAATCCACGGCTCCAACGTCAGCAACAGACTGCGCTTCTAAACCACCTCATCAATCTCCAATCAATCAAGACATGAAAGCTGTAAACTTTTCTAAAATCCTCGGTCACTCCACGGCCCTGCGTTCAGTCCGTCTCGTGCTCGTAGCTCCGGCACTGGTGATGACGTTCAGCGTCGCCCAGGCCGGCACCAGTGCTCCGGCCACGGCTTCTGCCGACCCGACTGCCGCATCCAACTGGATCGGCTTCACCGTGGGTGGCGCGTTCGTCAATGGCGATAACGCTGGCATGATGCGCCGGACCCAGACCAACGGCGACTTCTACGGTGGCATCGACACGTTTCACTACGCCCAGGATCTCAAGAACTCGACCACCCTGACCCTTGACGGCCACGCTCTTCCCGGTTTGGAAGACTATGAGTTCAATGCCGACGTCGAAAAAACCAATGTCGGCTATATCAAGTCCGGCTACAAACAATACCGCACCTGGTATGACGGCAGCGGCGGCTATATGTCACAATTGGGCCCAATGGCCACCCCCGGCATTGCTGCCAACGACGACGAACTGCACGTGGACCGCGGCGAGTTTTACTTGGAAGCCGGACTGAGAATGGAAAAACTTCCAGAGATCACCTTCTCCTACAAGCACGACTTCCGGAATGGCCAGAAAGACAGCACAAGCTGGGGCCAGAGACCCGTGGTGACAGGCTCTTCCCTCGTTGCTCCCTGGAGCACCACCGGCTATAAGTTCCTTCCTTCCTTGTGGAGCATTGACGAGCTCACGGATACTTTCGAACTCAACGTCGAACATACCGTCGGCAACACCGACCTCGGCCTCGGCCTGACTTACGAGCATGTGAATTACTCGAACTCCCTCTCTTACCAGACGGGAACTACCAATAATACCGCGCCCGCAACGAACACCCTCGCCAACACCACCAAAACGGACCAATACACCATGGACCTGTTCGCAGGCAATATCCATAGTGTGACGCGCTTCAATGACAAGTTGTGGCTCACCGGCGGCTTTGCCTACACCACGGTCAATACCGATACCAACGGCACGACCCGCAACATCAGCCCTCTGACCGGCACCTCCGCGGCTCTGCCTAACAGCACCGCGGCTATTAGCAACTCCATCATCCCGGCGGGTGGCGGCGAATTCGAGCAATGCGTCGGCAATCTCAATCTGATGTGGAATCCGATCGAGGATTTGACCATCACCCCGTCGTTGCGTATCGAGCAGTCCGCCCAGAGCGCGGTGGCTGAGTATGATACCTACAACGTGTTGAACGTGCAGACAGCGGGCATTGCCTACCTGGCGGATATTCATACCAACACCACCACCGAAGCTTTGGACGTGCGCTACACCGGCATTTCGGATTTGGTGCTTTATGCCAAAGGCCAGTGGGCTCACGAGGACCAAACCAATTGGACTCAAGACGTTTACAGCCCAGTTCCGGCGGTCCTTGGAGCCCCCTCCGATTGGCTGCATAACGACATCACGATCGAGGAACAGGATTACACCCTCGGTGCCAATTGGTATCCGCTCCGTGGCCTGAGTTTCTCCCTGCAAGGACTCTACTCGCAGCGTGACGAATCCTTCAGTCCCACTGGCTACAACGGCGTTGGCGGTGGCAACACCGTCATCCGGCCTGCCATGCTGGATCACGACACCACCACCGATGATGTCAACCTGCGCATGACCTGGCATCCGATGGGCAATCTGTCCATGGTGACCCGCTACGACTTGCGCCAAACCGACTATTCAAACCGCGGCGTGGTTTGGGGCAATCCGGGCGCGATTGTCAGCGGCCCTCCCGCGGCTGGCATCCTGCCCGAAGTCGAGAGCAGCGATGTCTCGGCGCAAATCCTGAGCCAGAGCGTCACCTGGAGTCCGATGGCGCGGCTCTATGTGCAAGGCAGCGCGAGTTATACCTGGGCCAGCACCACCACCAATACACTGATGGTTCCCGATGCAAAAAACAATTACATGTCCGCCTGTCTGACGTTAGGCTACGCGATTGACGACCGCACCGACATCACCGCCAGCTACAGTTATTATGGTGCGAACAGCTATACCCAGGCAACCTACGACCCGGTCGGCAATGTCAAGGATTCGATTCCCTATGGCATGGGTTACGGCCTGAATACCTCGGAACACGCGGTGAGCCTGGCGCTGACCCGGGTGCTGACGCCCAACATGGTCTGGAACCTGCGCTACGCATTCATCACCAGCCAAACCGAAGGAGCCTTGCAGGACCAGAGCGGCGGGTTCAACGACTTCACCGCGCAGATGGTCTCAACCGGCTTGCAAGTGCGGTTCTGATGTGCCACAAGAATCTTGCAGATTGCTGCAAACCAAACAACAAACACCCCATTCACATGAAAACCAAGATGTCACTCGTTGCGATCGCCTGTGTGCTGGCAGCTCCCGTTGCCTTCGGAGACGGCGCGGAGCTCTACGGCAAGAACTGCGCGTCGTGCCATGCCAAGGACGGCACCGGCAACACCGCGATGGGCAAGAAGAGCAAGGTCAAGGACTACACCGATGCCAAGAACCAGGCCACGTTCACCGATGCCGAAGCGCTCAAGGCGATCCTTGAAGGCAAGGAAAAGATGAAGGGCTACAAGGACAAGGTGACCGAAGCCGAAGCCGCGGAACTGGTGAAATACGTCCGCGCCTTCAAGAAATAATCCGTCGCCGCGGTGTTGAAAGCCGCCAGCGTCTCGGGCGGGGGTTCGGCAACGAGCCCCCGCCTTTTGCAACCCCCAGGCCGCGTTCTGGCACTTGTAACGCTTGTAGCGGCGCTCTGTGAGCGTCCTAGCAGATGGGCATAAATGGAATAAAGGAAGCCGGTGAAGCGGCTTTTTTAAAACTGATTGCACTGATTTTAGCTGATTTCACAGAAAGAAACAAATCGAGACATCAGTTAGTCCGTCCGCCTTTTATATGAACGAGATTGAAGTCGCGGCTTATTAACAATCAGTCCAATCAGTGAAATCAGTGGTTATCTTTTTCCTGTCCAGGTCAATACAACGACGGTCACAGCCCGCCGCTACAATTCCGAAGCCAAAAAACAATCGTGAGTCACCCCGCCCGCGGGTGACACAAACCTCCAGCCATCCCACCACCCCATGAGCGACGAACGTCCCACCACCACCCTCATTCCGCCCGCCACCCGCCTCAGCCGCCTGCGCAACTGGCTCAGCCTGGCGGGGTTCGTGCTCGCCATCGCGGCATTTTTCGCCTTTGTACTATTGTTTTCGGTGGACATCTTCGCCACTCACGCCAACCCCTACATGGGGATTCTGGCCTACGTGGTGGCGCCGATGTTCCTGGTGCTGGGCCTGGCCATGGCGGTCCTGGGCTACATCCTGGAATCCCGCAGAGTCCCCACCGACCATCCCGAACTGGCCTCCAGCTTCGTGTTGCATGTCAATCTGGCGCGCAAGCGCGACCGGTTCCTGTTGATCGGCTTCGTGGGCGGCAGCCTTGCGTTCCTGTTGCTCACCGCTTTCGGCAGCTACGAGACCTATCACCTGATGGAGACCAACTCGTTTTGCGGCGAGACCTGCCACACGCCGATGGAGCCCGAATACAAGGCCTATCAGCACTCGGCCCACGCGATGGTCGACTGCGTCGCCTGCCACATCGGCCCGGGAACCACCGCCTACATCCACACCAAGGTCAACGGCGTGCTGCAGCTCTACCATCAGATGCTCGGCGACTACAAGCGGCCGATCCAAATCCTCAAGCCCAACCTGCGCCTGGCCCAGGAGACCTGCCAGTCGTGCCACTGGTCGCAGAAGCATTTCGGCGACGTGCCCAAAACCTACCGCCATTTCCTCTCCGACGAGACCAACACGCCGTTCACGGTGCAATTGATCCTGAAAGTGGGCGGCAGCGACCCGGTGCACGGCCCGGTGGCGGGCATCCACTCGCACATGAACGTTTCCAACAAGATCGAGTTCATCGCGCTGGATGAAAACCGCCTCGACATCCCGTGGGTGCGCGTGACCGACGCCAACGGCAAGGTGACCGAATACCGCACCGATAAGTTCAAGGACGAGGTGGCCAAGCACCCGATCCGCAGCATGGACTGCATGGATTGCCACAACCGCCCGGCTCACAATTTTGCGTCGCCCAATGACGCCGTGGACCAGGCGATGGCCATGGGCCGGATCGACCCGACCATCCCGTGGGCGAAAGCCAAGGTGGTCAAGGCGCTGGTCCAGCCCTATGCCACCCGCGAGGAGGCCCAACAGAAAATCGAGAGCTCGCTGCGCGCCGAATACCCGGCCGACAAGCGCGTCGACGCCCTGATCGCCGAGGCCAAGACGATCTATCAGACGAACTTCTTCCCCGAGATGAAGGCCGACTGGCGCGCCCACCCCAACTTCATCGGCCACAAGAATTCCAACGGCTGCTTCCGCTGCCACGATGGCAAGCACCTGGCGGAGGACGGCAAGAAGTCGATCAAGGGCAGCGACTGCAATGCCTGCCACCTGATCGTGGCGCAGGGTGCCGGCAAGGAGCTTGAAAAGGTGAACCTGAAGGGCCTGCCGTTCTTCCACATCGATTCGGAGTTCTCAGATCCCTCATGTGCCGAGTGCCATAACGGCCAGACCCAGGAGTAGTCTGCTAATCCCTGTGGATGACTGAGGCGAGCAGAAAACAGGTGGAGCGGCCTCGATAAGGCCGCAGATCATGGAATGTCGGAGTGTCTCGGCCGGACTGTCTCGTGCGCGGGCCCTCGTCATGCGCTCTCGTCGAGCGCGCGCCACCTTCATGGGGAGTGCGCGCCAGCCAGGTCAAGCTTGACCTGGGCGTATTCTCTGCAACTCTGCGCATTATTTCTTATGGCGTTGTGAAATGCCACGGCCCAATACAGAAATCCATACATGGAACTCAAGCAATTCCATCCAATTCGTCCAGCAACCAAATTAAAACTGACCATGAAAAATCACCTGTTACTCATATCTGCGGCCGCCTTCATTGCCTCGGGCCTCAATGCCAGTGCGGCGGATGGCAGCGCGGTGTTTGCCAAGGATTGCGCCAAATGCCACGGCGCTGCAGGCAAGGGCGACACGCCGATGGGCAAGAAACTCAGCATCAAGGAACTGGGTGTCGAGCAGGCCAAGCTCAGCGACGCCGAGATCACCAAAATCATCAAGGAAGGCCTCACCGCCGACGGCAAGCTGCGGATGAAGCCGATCAAGGACGTGACCGATGAGGAAATCCAGGCGGTCATCAAGCACATCCGCACCCTCAAGAACTAATTTTTTCCGTGTGGTTTACGGGCCGGCGCGGCTAGGGACAGCAGTTTCCTGGCCGTGCTGGCAGCCGTAAATCGCGTGAATTTCACCCTCGGGAAGGCAAGATGGCATCCAACAAACATACCGGTGCCGTGATGGTGGTGCTGTTCGCGGTGTTCGCGCTGCTGGCGACGGCGTTCTCGCTGGACCTGTGGGGCAAGCCCGCGGCGGTCAAGCAACTGCCCTTGGTGGACAAGGAGTTATTGAAAACCGAGACCTGGCGGAGGTCCTATGCCGACTTGGTCAAGGCCAAGGAAGGGCTCGATGATTTCGACTGTTACGGTTGCCACGAGGAGGGTAAAAAGCAGGTGCTGAAATTCGATGACAAGAACCAGCTGGTCATTCCCGACGAGCACAAGGACGTGGTGATGGGGCATGGCACCCACGGCCGCAACAACAACTGCTTCAACTGTCATATCGACGACAATCTCAAGCAGCTGCAGACCCGCGATGGTCGTGCGCTTAATTTTGAGGAGAGCACCCAGCTGTGTGGCAGTTGCCATGGACCGACCTATCGGGATTGGGAGGCCGGGTCGCACGGGCGCACTAGCGGTTACTGGAACCGCACGCCAGCCGGCACGCCCCAGGGGCTCAAGGACGGCCCCTTCAAGAAACAGGATTGCGTGAATTGTCACAACCCGCATTCACCGAAATTTCCGGGTCGTAAACCGGCACCCGCACCGAATCATCTCCGCGAATCCAGTGGCGGTGTGGAGCCAACCCCTATTAAAGATTGATCATGGATTTGCAACCTGATGTCACCCCGAACCCGGCACCTTCCGCAATGAATCGCCGCGGGTTCCTCCGTTCCTCGGCCGTGTTTGCCGTCGGTGCCGCGGCCCTGGCAGCCAGCCTCAAGCCGCTGCTCCAGCTCAAGGATTTCACCTCTGCCGACAAGTTTCTGCAGAAATATTACAAGGAAATGACCCCGGAGGACATGGCCAAGGTCCTCAAGCGCATTGCCGACGATGTCGAACGCCAATATCAATTGCGCCCGCATGTGCGCGACCTCAAGCCGATGGACGGGGTCGAGTTCGTGTATGCGTTGAATCTCACGCGCTGTATCGGCTGCCGCAAGTGCGTCCATGCGTGTGTCAATGAGAACAACCAGTCACGCAGCCCTGAAATCCAATATATCCGTGTGCTGAAAATGCCGCACGGGTCGCTGGACATCGAGAAATCCGACCACAACTATCATCCGGAAAAGGTTCCCGAAAAAGGATTCTTTTACATGCCGGTGCAGTGCCAGCAGTGTAAAAACCCGCCGTGCGTCAAGGTCTGTCCGGTGCATGCGACCTGGCAGGAACCCGACGGAATCACCGTCATCGATTACGATTGGTGCATCGGCTGCCGCTATTGCATGGCGGCGTGCCCGTATGGCGCGCGCCACTTCAACTTCACCAAGCCCTCGATCCCGGCCGACCGGATCAATCCGGATATGGCCTATCTGGGCAACCGTCCGCGCTCGATCGGAGTCACTGAAAAGTGCCACTTCTGTGTCCAACGCACCCGCGTCGGGCGCTATCCGGCGTGCGTCGAGGTGTGCCCTGCCGGTGCGCGCAAGTTCGGCAACATCCTCGATCCCGAGAGCGAGGTTTCCAAGATCCTCTCGACCAAGCGGGTGTTCATTCAGCTCAAGGAGGAGCTCGGAACCTCTCCCAGATTCTTTTACTTCTTTGACGTATGATCCAGGCCATCCGCAACTACCTCGTTTTCCTTTGCCGCTGCGCCAGGATCGCCTTTGTCGGCGACTGGCGCTACTATGCATGGATGGGATTGCTGACCACGATCTGCCTGATAGGAATCAACGCCTACTGCAAGCAGTTCGTCAACGGGCTTATCGTCACCGGCATGTGTGACGAGGTGTCGTGGGGCGTCTATATCGCCAACTTCACCTTCCTGGTGGGGGTGGCGGCTGCGGCGGTGATGCTGGTCATTCCGGTTTACATCTACCGCAACGAGGAATTATATGATCTGGTGATTTTCGGCGAGTTGTTGTCGGTCGCGGCGATCCTGATGTGCCTGGCGTTCGTGACTGTCGATCTCGGCCGGCCGGACCATTTCTGGCACCTGATCCCGGGTATCGGGCAGTTCAATTTTCCGGCCTCGATGTTGAGCTGGGACGTGCTGGTGCTCAATGGCTATCTGCTGCTCAACCTGCATATCTGCGGTTACCTTTTGTATTCGCGCTACTGCGGGCGCAAGCCGTCGCCATGGTTTTACATTCCGTTTGTGTTCACGGCGATCGCCTGGGCCATCTCGATCCACACGGTCACCGCGTTCCTGTATGTCGGGTTGGGCGGCCGGCCGTTTTGGAACTCCTCGATCGTGGGGCCGCGCTTCCTGGCCTCCGCGTTCACGGCCGGGCCGTCGCTGATCATACTGGCGCTGCAGGTGATCCGCCGGGTCACGCTCTATCAAATCAGCGACAAGGCGTTGCTCACGCTGCGCTCGATCGTGCAGGTGTCGATGATCATCAACGTGTTCCTGCTGCTCAACGAATTGTTCAAGGAATTCTATACCGGAACCGTGCACGTGGCGTCCTTGAAATACCTGTTCTTCGGCTTGCACGGCCACCATGCCCTGGTGCCGTGGATTTGGACGGCCATCACCTTCAACCTGACGGCGATGGTGATGTTGGTTTTGCCGGTGAGCCGCAGCTTGAAATGGCTCAACGTCGCCTGTGTGCTGTCGATTGTGGGAATCTGGATTGAAAAGGGCATGGGCATGGTCATTCCCGGGTTCACGCCCACGACCCTGGGCGAGATCATCGAATACCATCCGTCGGCCAACGAGACCTTCGTCTGCCTGGGGATCTGGGCCTTCGGCTTGCTGTGCTACACGATCTTTTTGCGCATGGCGGTGCCGATTCTGCAGGGCCAGTTGTCCCGCGCCAACGAGGGCAGTGACCAGCTGTCCCCCGCGGTCCAGCCGCAGCGGCACGCCTGATCCCCTACCTGAGGGCACCCCACGCAAGTTGATGAATGCCAGCCTTCCACCCATCGACGCCAAACGATCGCTCAACGATCATGTGGCGGACAAAGGCGCGGAGCTTTTCGCCAAGTATGGCCCCAACATCGGTTGGAGTGAGCTCCAGCGGGTGATGTTGGACCGCCCGTTGGTCCGCTACCCGTGTGAAATCGCCTTCACTTCCGAGGGCCTGCGCGAGGGTGAGTTCGCCTATCCGCATCCGCTGGGGGATACCCCGGAGGAGGGGTTCATCATCCGCGTCCACCCGATCTACATGACCGAGCTGCGGATGGTGCCGCATCTGGTTCTCTATCAGCTGGTGGCGGTCAACTACGGGGATTTCGCCGCGCCCGAGGACGCCGAGACCTTCGCCGCGGCCGCGCTCGGCATGGATCAGGATGCCTACTATCAAGCGCTGTGCCAGCTTGCCGACCAACTCGGCGGGTGCGGGTGTGACTGACCGCCCCGGCGGCAAGCCCGGTCCGTATGGAAAGCCCCCTCGTTACTCTTGAATGGAAAATGGAACTGATTTCACCGATTGAACTGATTTAGAATGAGTAGCAACCTAACGCCTGCTCTCCCAACAGGTGAAGAAACTAACTGTTATCAACGTCTGGATCTTTTCAGTGAAATCAGTGGTGAATCAGCGCAATCAGTGGTAAAAAAGCCTGAATTCAGTTTCCAATTTTCTCCTTTAGGATAAGCCGCCATGAACCCATCTGATCGACACGAGACGGACGCCAATGTCGAGGAAACACTCGCGCGGATGGAACAACGACTCGCGAAAATCGAGCGGGTGCTGGGCATGGACGCGCTTGTGACCGGGTCGCAGGCACCGCAGGTGGCTCCGCCACGCACCGAGGGGGAATTGGAGATGGCCGTCGGGCAGAACCTGTTTGCCAAGGTGGGCATCGTGGTGCTGGCGATTGGCGCGGCCTTGACCGTGTCGCAGCCGTGGCCGGGGTTGCCGGCGATTGTGCCCTCGGCGGGTGGCTGGTTGCTGGCGGGTGGTTTGTTTGGGCTGGCATGGTTGCTGCATGAATCGCTGCCGTTGATCGCACGGCATTCCCGTGCGGCTGCGATGGCGTTGTTGTTTTGCGCCACCCTGCGCTTGTGCTACTTCGGAGCGCCCCCCCTGTTGGATCCGGCGTCCGCGGCGGCGGCGGCGGTGTTGGCGCTGGCGGTGGCGGTGAACCTGGGGATGGGGTGGTGGCGCAAGTCGGTGTTCCTGACCGGGCTGGCGCTGGTGACCGGCTATGCTGCGGCACTGGCAGTCGGCACGCCGTGGTATGTGTTCGGCATGGTCAGCGGCTTGACGCTGGCGGCGGGGTGGGCGGCGCGCAGACGCGACTGGCCGTGGCTGGTGGTTTTTGCGACGCCCTGCGCGTCCGCCACCTATCTGATATGGGCGCTGGGCAATCCGGTGGTTTCGCACCGGTTAGAAGTGGCGGGCGGTCCCGCGGCGGGTGTCGGATTCTTGCTGTTATGGGCGGTCATGAGCGGGGTGTTCATGACCTTGCGGCGTGAGCGCATGACCGAGGGGCCGGTGGCGCAGGTGGGCTCGGTGGTCAACTGCGGCGGCTATGTGATTTTCCTGCTGCACACGCTGGCGAGTTACGGCGTGGTGTTTGCTGCCGCGAATATCGCTGCCTCGTTGGTGTTCCTCGGACTGGCGGT
>Ga0194037_1000946_pt1 | contig 22027 bp, 21 predicted proteins | sample JunL306m_MetaG_FD_148653 | JGI IMG/M metagenome (GOLD analysis project Ga0194037, IMG submission 148653) | Anoxic zone freshwater microbial communities from boreal shield lake in IISD Experimental Lakes Area, Ontario, Canada - Jun2016-L304-6m | ecosystem: Environmental > Aquatic > Freshwater >...
CTCCTGTAATTTCTACCTGTCGGCTATTTTGCATTCCGGTTGTGATCATTTTATTTTCAAATACATCATTGCTTTTATGTATCCAAACATTTGCACCTTTGCTATCAAGAATAATTGCATCGTTGGAAAGTGTGAGTGCCATTTTGGTTTCAGTTTTAACAGTAATATTTGCAAGCATTCCGGGTTTAATTTCCTGCAATGGATTTATAATTTGAAATCTTGCTAACACAAAACGTTCGGGCGACTGCACTTGCGGATCAATAAAAATCACTTTGCCTTCAACTAATTTATCTCCGGCAGCAGGAATAAAAAATGATGCTTCAGTTCCGATTTTTATATAAGGTAAATATGGAAGATACACTTGTGCTTCCACCCAAAGCGACTGAAGAGCTGATAAACGGAAAAGTGTTGTTCCTGTAGCAACATAGCTTCCTTCCGAAACAGATATTTCGCTTACAAAACCATCCGATGAAGAAAAATATTGAATAGTTTGAATCACATTTTTTGTGCGTTTTAACTGATCGATCTGAGATTCATTTAACCCAAACAATAACAACCTATTTTTTGCTGCATTGGTAAATTGTGTTGAGTTATTTTTGTCGAATGATAAAATATATTCGTGCTGTGCTGCATTTAAATCTTCACTATAAATTTCATAAAGTAGTTGTCCTTTGCTGATATGATCACCGACATTTTTTACCGCTAACTTTTCAATTCTTCCTTGAACTTTTGAGCTTATCGCATCCGAAAGATTTTGATCGATGGTTACTTTTCCGGTTAACGTAATCTCTTTTGAAAGCTGTTGAATTCGTAAAGTATCAAAAGTGATATTGGCTAATTTTATTTGCTGATCGCTAAGTTTTATTTGCCCTGCTTTAAGACTATTATTTTTTACTTTGATTAATTTCATATGACAAATAGGGCACATCCCTTCTTTGTTTTCAATCACCTGAGGATCCATTGAACAGGTATAATATTCATCTTTATTAAGAACTTCAGAATTAGTATTTACAGAGTTACACGAAAGGAACATTATGCAATATGCAATTGGCAATAAGCAATTGGCAATAAGCAATCGACAACTGGCAATCGGCAATCGGCAATAAGCAATTGGCAATGTGCAAAAGGCAATGAGCAATCTGATTTTGTCAAATACGTTTTTCTTGCATATTGCATATTGCATATTGACTGTTTTATTCAAAGCTTTCATTTATATTTTTCAGGATTATTTATCATGTGATTTAATAGTCGTCCAACTTCTTCAGATTGTTTTGTTAGCTCTTCAAAACACTCTGCGTTGATATATTTACAAGCTAAAGAGAATTCAAGCCAAGTTTGTGTTTCACAATTTTCCATATCAGCATCAGAAACTTTTGAAATGAAGTGCGCAGGATATAATCTCTTTCTAAATGATTCAGATAAATTTGTACAAACGCTTCTACTTGAACGCCTGATTTGATCAGTGAGTGAATAAGTTTCTTCCTTGGGAAATGTTTTAGAAATTTCAAAAATTTTCATTGCCAATTCGAATGCCAATTTGTAAACTTTTGTATCCTTTATATTTTTTGCTGCCATTATTTTAAAATTTATTTATTCATTAATTTTATTCATTGCATATTGTCAATTGCTCTTTGCCTATTTATTTTTTTTGCCTGTTGCAAATTGATTATTGCCTATCGTCTTCAGTTAAAATAAAACTTTCACTATCTACCATATATTGAGCATTTGCTGCAAGTACTTCATCACCTTTTAAACCGGAAATTATTTGTATCAATGAGTCTGTTTGAATTCCTGTTTGAATATTTTTAGCGATAAAATGATTTAAACTTTTTAGAAAAACAACTTGCTTCTGTCCTAGGTTAATTACTGCATTTCGAGGCAACCACATTCCTTTTATTTCTTTTGATAAAATCTTTGCAGACAATAATGTTCCAATTTCTAAATGCAACTCTCCAACATGTTCTAAATAAACTCTTGCTTTTATTGCAGATGCATTTTGGCCGGTAACCGGTTCTATATAATTAATGATTGCTGAAATAATATTATCAGGATCTGTTTCTGAAAAAGCAAAAACTTTATCGCCAACATTTATGTTTGCAGCATCTCGGGGAAAAATATTCAGCACCGCCCATATCTTATCCATATCATACACATCAAAAATTGCTTGTCCGCTTTGCACATACATTCCTTCTCTGATTGAAAGTGCCGATGATTGAGAAGATGGAAGATTTTCGATTTGAACTTTTGTTGATGATGCAATTTTTGAATTCATACCACCATTCATCGAAGGTGATGATGAAACATTTCCATTAATTCCAATATCATGAATATGGCCTTCGTATAAACTATAAATTGGTAATGGGTTGATTGGTTTATTAGTGGTAATGATTTGCTTGATTTGTGAATCGGTTAACCCAAATAATTTTAGTTTTTGTTTTGATGAATTGATCAATTCACTTTCATTCTTATCAATATTTGTCAAGTAAATTAAATTCTGTTGTTCAGTTAATATTTCCGGACTATAAATATCCATGATATGTTGTCCTTTTGAAATCTTTTGAAAATTAAAACGTAGATATAATTTTTCAATTCGGCCGCTAAATCTTGCACTAATCGTATTCAATGAACTCGGATCATACGTAATCACACCCGTAGCATTTAATACTGGTGTAATTATTTTTTGAATCGGAAGGATTGTTTTCACATCACTAAAAACTGTTTGATTAGCTGGCTGCACAAGACCATCTAAATCTGCAGTTTTAGTTTTGATATGCTTTTGTTCCACTTTGCTGTTACACGAAGCCAATAAGCAATAAACAATAGGCAATAAGCAATAAACAAGTTGAAAACTCGATCTTGCCAATAGCCAAGAACTAACAACTAACAGCTTATCTGATTTCCATCTCTTTTTCATATTCTGTTTGTAATTTCAAAAGTGTTTTTAACTGTTCCATCTCATTTATTTTTGCCATGCGATACATTTTCAACCCATCCAAAACCACAAATAAATCTTCAGTATTTTGTTCGTATGCAATCATCGAAATTTGATAACTTTTATAGTAAGCAGGAATAATATTGTCATTATAATTATTCAATTGCTTTTTGGCTGAAATAATTTGTGTTTGCAACGATGCAATGGTTCCTGCCGTTTCATTGATGAGAGATTGTTTTTGAAAATTTATTGCCTTTACAGTATTGTCTAAACTTTTAATTTTATTTTTATACTCGCTTGAAGCCCATGGTACAATTGGAACTGTAACCAAAGCCATTGCCGAGTATAAATTTGGCATCGGCATTACACTGTATGTTTGCATATGAGTAAATGAAACTCCGAAATCAGGCAAGCGTTTCGATTTTTCATATTGCTGTTGAAGTTTTGCAACCTTTATGGAAGCATCAAATTGTTTAACATCGCTTCGTGATGATGTGATTAAAGCAGTGTCCGGATTTTGGATTTCATAGTTATGAGGCAACAAAGTTGTATCAATTTCAAAAGCAAAACTCTTCTCAGTATTCATCAAAGTATTGAGCTCCACATTTTTCATTTTCATATCGCCTTGCAACATTGTTTCCATGTTTCGCAATTCAAATAGATCAGCTTGTGCTTTATAAATATTATTAAGTTTTTCTTTATTGTAGGTATATCTGTTTTGTGCAACTTTTAAAATATAATTGAGCAACGAATCGGTTTGCACAGCCAGATCATATTTCTTTTTTAACACAATCCATTCATAATAATTTTGTTTTGCCATCGCAAACATTTCGTTTCGTTTAACTGATTTACCAGTTTGTTCAACCGCTGTCATGCCATGCATAAAATTATAATTGGCTTTTTGTTTTGAAGGATTCGGAATCATTTGTTCGCCTGTAAACATCCACATTCCATCTCTAAAACTTTTGTAAGGTGTTTGCCACGGACCAGTTGAAAAAGTAGGAGGCATCCAGCTTTTGGCCATTTGAGAAGTGTTTTTTAGCGCATGAATTTGCTCATCATACATTTTAAGCATAGGGTGATTATTTTCAATCCTATTCAAAACCGAATCGAGCGTAAGTGTTTGTGCGGTTGTTGAAAAGCAATATGCAATAAGCAATAAGCAATAAGCAAATTTTCGTTTCTCTTTTGCCAATTGCCCTTTGCCAATTGCCCTTTGCCAATTGCTTATTGATAATTGCTTATTTATTTTATTCTTTTTCATTTCCAGCAAGAATTAATTTACCATATTTTTTTAACTCGTAAAGTTTTACCATTTCAAAAACAACGGGTGTAACTACCAAAACATAAATAGTTGAAGAGATCACTCCGCCAATTAATGGAATAGTGATTGGCAGCATCACATCGCTTCCTGTGCCGGTTGACCATAGAATCGGAATCAAACCAAAAAGGGAAACAGATACTGTCATCAATTTTGGGCGCAAGCGTTGAACTGCTCCATCCATGATATATTTTCGCAGATCTTCTTTTGAAATTGTGTCGGAAGAATTGCCCTTATCTGCAACTAATTTTTCCATATATTCATTCAAATAAATCATCATTAACATCGCAGTTTCAACAGCAACTCCAAACAATGCAATAAACCCAACGGCAACTGCAACTGATAAATTTACACCATAAAAATAAACCATAAACACTCCTCCAATAAGTGCAAACGGAACTGTTATCATCGTTAGCAAAGCTTCTTTTAACGATTTATAAGTGAAGTACAACACCATAAAAATGATTAGCAAAACGATAGGCATGATAAGCGATAAAGTTTTTTTTGCTCTGATTTGATTTTCCCATTGACCGCTCCATTCGAGGTTATAACCCTTTGGAAGTTTTGAGAAAAGTTTATTCAATTTTTGTTGAGCTTCTTCTACAGTGCTTCCTAAGTCTCTATCTCTAACATTAAATAAAACTGTTCCACGCAACATGGCATTTTCAGAATTGATCATTGGCGGACCTTCAGAAATTGCAACATCAGCAACAGCCGAAAGTGGAATAGTTCCATAGTTCATTGTCTTTACAGGAATCTGTTTGATGGCTTCCAAACTATTCCGATAATCCTGAGCGAAACGTGCATTAACAGTAAATCTCTCACGGCCTTCAATAGTTGTGGTTAAGTTCATACCGCCTAAGGCAGTTTCAACATACATGTTTACATCATCCACACTCAAACCATATTTACCTACCTCATCTTTTTTAACAATGATATCAATATACCGACCTCCGGTAATTGGTTCAACATACAGATCTTTGATGCCATTGATTCCCTGCAATTCATTTTTCATTTGAGTAGCAAGTGCATAGATAGAATCAAGGTTTTGACCATAAATTTTTAATCCAACATCCGTTCTAATTCCTGTTGAAAGCATATTGATGCGATTAATAATTGGTTGCGTAAAACCATTTACCACACCGGGGATTTGCATTTTTGCATTGAGTTCGTTGATGATATCATCTTTAGTTAAACCACTTCTCCATTCTGATTTTGGTTTTAACAAAATGATAGTTTCTATCATACTGATTGGAGAATTATCAGTTGCAGTATTTGCTTTACCTGCTTTACCTAAAACATTCTGCACTTCAGGAACCGACTTGATAATTTTATCCTGCACCTGCAAAATTCTTTTAACTTCTGAATTCGAAACATCAGGAAGCGTTACAGGCATAAATAATATCGACCCTTCATCAAGCGGAGGCATAAACTCAGAACCCATTTTAAACATCATGGCAACTCCTATGATTAGCGCAATGATATTTATCGCTAACACAGTTTTTCGCCAGTTTAAACACCACGAAATAATTGGTGAATATATTCTTTCAAGAATTCGTGTTACCGGATTTGCACTTTCGGGTTTTAGTTTTCCTTTCAGAAAAAATGAAATTAAAACCGGTGCTAACGTAATAGCAAGAAAGGCATCGATAAGGAGAATGAAAGTTTTTGTCCATGCAAGCGGATGAAATAATTTCCCTTCGATACCTGTTAACATAAACACAGGAAGAAACGAAGCTATAACCACGATGGTTGAATAAAACACACCGGGACCAACTTGCTTTGATGATTTCTCTATAATTTTTAATCGTTGTTTTTTGTCCACTTTTTTTCAATTGAAAAATGTTCAGAATAACTGCAAAATGATAAATGCAGAATTTTACAGCAGCTTGTTTGATTGAACAGCAGCATGAATATTCAATTGAAAATATTAAAGAAGGAGTAAACTGTTGGTTAAATAAACAGGATGTTTTTGCAGAGAAGAGAACCTTAACGGATCAAAATAAACAAAACTGTTTTTTGGTAATGATGATAAAAATAATTCAGATGAAAAAATATTGTTAATGAATAATTTTAATTCAGTGATTTTTGGAGTCGTCACCAATGTTGACGATACTTTCTGAGAAGTGTTGAGCTTAACCTCTACATGAATTTCTTTGCAACATTTCGAGGATGACATTTTACCGCAAACGCATTTTTGAAGAGGTGCATTTTGCATAGAAACTGTTGAAATCTTATCTCCACAAAAATGCAAATCCATACTGAATCCAATAGATGGAATCAGGTATAGTATTGTTAAAAATATGACTGCAACTTTTTTCACTTTGAGGTTCAAATATAGTAATCTTTTATAATTCCTTAATATGATTTGAATCAGTGAGGTGATGATGGTTAGTTTTATGGATTTAAATTTGAGTCGTAAGGCTACAATTTACTACGTATAAACATCGCAGAGTTGTTTATTACTAAATCGAATTTTAAATACCAGATGGTTGGTTCTTAAAAATCAAACACTGTTTATTGTTGCTTAAAAATTTGCATTTTATTTACCTTGCATGTCGAAACAATTTTATGGAAGCAAAATTTTCTATTCAAAAACATTGAAAAACTAATCGGTTATAATTCATGAAAATATTTTACACTTTAACATTTGTACTTTTTGGAGTTTTAGCATTTGCACAAACTGATATTGAATTAAACAAAATTAAATTAACCGTTGAGCAAATTAACAAGGATACTTCCTACACAACTAGGACGTTGAAAAATGAACAGTTTTTAGCAAAAATGACAGATGGTGGCGGACAACTTACGGGGTATTTTAAAAACGGTGAACTGTTAAAAATAATTGAACGTATCGGACTTTCAAGTTGTATAAATATTAACGAATATTATCTTCAAGACAATAAATTGATCTTCGTATATATTCGAGGAAAGGAATTTAAATACATCGACAGTTTATCAACTTTTTATTCAGGTGTTCAAACATTAACAATGGACTGCAGGTTCATTTTTCAGGATGATAAACTATTAAAATCTTTTTTAAATGGTTCAACACGTTGCTCCGGACAACCATCAGATAGTTGGGCAAGAATTTACCAAGACAATTTTTTGCGATATTTAAATTTGCTCACAAAGCGATAATATTTAGAAATGAATAAAACAGCATTCTAAAAATATCTCCATTAAATAAATTTCAAAACTTTTTACTTTGCTTTTGGTTAGGATAAATATGCGTTTCAAACTTCTAATCGTCTGTTTAATCATGAACTCAATAGTGTCGGCACAAAATATTTATTCTTTTACTTTAAAAAATATCGAAGGCGAAGAAACTTCCCTTTCAAATTATAAAGGAAAAGTGTTGCTTATCGTAAATACTGCATCAGAATGTGGTTTTACTCCTCAATTTAAAGAACTTGAAGAGCTTTATCAACTTTACAAAGACAAAGGTTTTGAGATTCTTGCATTTCCTTCAAACGACTTTGGAAAACAAGAACCATTAAATGGAAAAGAGATACAAAACTATTGTACAGAAAATTATAAAACCACTTTTCAAGTTTTTGATAAAGTACATGTAAAAGGAAATGATGCTGCTCCATTTTATCAATTTTTATCAAGCAAAAAACTGAATGGTAATCAGAGCAGTACACCAAAGTGGAACTTTCATAAATATTTAGTGAATAGAAATGGTGAAGTGGTTGACTATTTTTATAGCACAACAAAACCCACATCAGCAAAAATTAAAAAATCGATTGAGAAATTATTGGGTAGTTGAAATCTACTTTCCGATACAAAACATAGTAAACTTTCTGTATCGCATAACTGCAAAGGGTTTTAATATTTCAACAATCCTATGAGGTACAAATAGGGTACAAACTCAAACGAATATTGATTGGCTGAAAATCATTTTTGTATTTGAACAAGAAAGTTATTTTTGAATAGAATTAAAAAAAAGAGAATGAAAAAGTTATTTATTATTTTCCTATTAATAGCCTCTGTTAATACCCTATCAGCGCAAAATGATACTATTGAAATAAAAGGGGCGCTAGGTTTAACTTTTGGAATGTCTAAACTTCAAGTTCAAAATATTTTAACAAAAAAGGGCGGCATTATTGACAAGGCTCACAGCAAACAGAATGTTATTGTTTATGATAAAGTTAAATTTGGGGTAAGGGCAACAGATTTTTTGTTACTTAAATTCGTGAATAATAAGCTTTATGAGATTACAGCTGAATTTTCATGTATCAAACCCAAAACGCAGGAACTATTTGACTTAATTAAATCTGATATTGAAACCAAATATCAGACTGGTGCGTGTTATAGAGATTTTAAATCTCCTTATACAGACGGGGACGGTTATGAAATAACTGCTATTCAGGGTGGCTATGCCTCGATTACTTGTTATTGGTCTAGTACAAAAAAGGACGCTATTATTGCTTTAGAAATAAATGAAAGTTTATCAGTTGTTTTAACATATCAAGACAATAAATTGATTGACGAAAAAGAGAAAACAGTTGAGAAAATTAATAATGCTGATTTTTAACCCCCCCCCTCATTAATTGGCTGCACACATGAAAGGCTAACCAACGGTAAAACATTAATGCCTCACAGTAATTAAACCCCCTATGGGGTGCAACATGGCTATAAAACAGAAAAGGCTGCTCTCCAGCAACCCTTTCATAAGCCTATGAAACAAAAATACTGTGTTACTCACACACACTATTCAAATACAATAATAGTAAAAAAAATTAATTTCCTATTTGTGTTTTTTCAATAACTGGCAAAGCTGTTTTTAAAATCGTTTCAATTGTGTTCAGCTGTTCCGGGTTGAGGTGTTTAACTGTTTCCTGACTTAATACCGTCCCGTTAATTTGAATGTAGTTATTTTGGTTTTGTATCAAAGTATTGTTTGGGGGTTGCCCGTTATTCATAAAGCCCATAACATTGAAATAAAGTTTGGCTGCTCCCGTGTCCCCGTTTACTGCAAACTGAAAAACCTTTGCCAAAACTTTTGATGTCATAAACCTGAACTGTTCAATTTGTCCTAAATATTGGGGGTGGTTCGTGTATTCTTTGAGGTGCTTATGTATTGTTTGACGGCTCAACTCTGTTTTGGTAGCTATTTCGGTTTTGGTTGGCATACGTCCGTATTCCTGCATCAAAGTTGAAATTGCATACGTTATTTGATTGTGATTATATTCCCAAAGTTGGTTTTTAGTGGTGTCGCTTGTAATGGGTTCAATCTTTTTGTAAAACTTATCTCTTTCCGTTCCTTTCAGCTTATTAAACCTTTCAGCAAGTATTTCCATTAAACGGGTGCTTTCTGCTTCGCTTAATGGTTCAAGGTCGCTGGGGGTAATCTGTTCAAGTGAAAGTACCTTATTTATTTTGGCTTCGGTTTCTGTAAACTTTTGTAAACTCTTTTTGGGTTTCATATCAATTCAAATTTGTTGTTAACACTTGTTTCAATTCCTGCATTCGGTTGAGGTATGGTAAAAAGGTTCGTTTGCCGTTGTTCGCTTTCACGGTGGCAAAGTGGCTTTCAATGAATAAGGAACAGTTTGTTATTGTGCTGCACCTGTTCAGCTTTACGAGCTGGGTTGGTAGTGTAATATTTGTAAAGTAGTTTTCAAGTTCGGTAATATCCTGTTCCCAGTTTTCGGGCTTTGGTTGTTCGGGCTTACTGAAATAGTAAACGGGTTCGGGTTGCTCAAATTGTTTCACCTCAACCAGTGGTTGAACGGCTGGGGGTGGTTCGGTGGCTTCGGGTTCAGGTAAAGCAAAGGCTTTGTAATCGTATTTTATTAAATAGTCGGCAAGGTCAAACCCCTGTTTCTTTTCGGCTTCGGTGGCTTTACGTTCCAGTAAATCGGAAACGGTAAATATTGCAAGGTGTGAAAGTTCCTTTGCCTTGCTGCTCCATTTATCAAACCCGTTGAGGTCGGGAAATAGTGTAACAGTTCGCCCCTTTAGTATGCTGCACTTTTCAGCGTTCAGGTTGGTAAGGCTGCCAACGGCAACCCAAATAAACTGGGGTAAATAAACGCTGGCAATTACAGCCGTTTTTTCGCTTTCAACTATGGCAACGGGTTTTGTTTTATCAATTAGTAAGTGTTCGCCAAATAAACATTGCCTTAACTCAAATTCAGGCTGCTTAATGGCTTTGTGTACCCAGTTAATATGGTTGAATGGTTCTTTTACTCTTTTGCCTGTGGTGGGGTTGTATAGCATTATTTTACCCGTTCTAACTTTGCCCTGTTTATCTATTTGCCAAAATACCGTTGCCCCGTTCCAATGTTTTGAGGTGGCAATAAAATAACGGCTTACCAGTTGGCTGGCAACCTCAACCCCGAACAGGTTAATAAGGAACTGTACAAAGTGGTTCGTTTCGTGTGCTTTCAAGCTGGCTTTAAATACCTCAACGGGAATGAATGAAACAGGCTTTTGTTGAGGTGTAACAGGTCGGGGCTTGTATGCTTTGGGCTGGGGTGTATCAAATGAAATATTGTTATCCTGAAAATATTGTTTCGGGGTGTAATGGTAACCGCAATTACTTTCACGGTTGCACCTGCCAACGCTGGGGTTTATGTGTTCGCCTGTTTCCGTATCAATATAAAGCGAAAAGGTTTTATCCCTTTGCTGGCAAGTGGGGCAACGGTAACGGGTATTCATTCCCTTGTATGGCTCTAATATGTATTTGTGTGCTGTTTTCATTTTCTTAAATATTGTTTTGCACTTTGCACTTGTTGCACTTGTTGCACTTACTGCATTTAGTTCGTGCCATTAGTGCCATAAGTGCAAAGTGCATTTGATTAAATACGCTTTTCATATTCGCCCCTGCTTATTCGTGTAAATAATTCCTTTTCATTCAGAAAGTATTTAAAGGTTCGTTCAGCAACCCCCAGCCCTTCGGCTATCTGTAAGCCTGTTTCAGTTGTAAAGGTGTCGGGTAATGCTTTGTAAAGGGTTTGTTTGTCGGTTGGGTGTTTATCCAACGGGCTGGCATTTGATAAAATTGAATTAACCTTTACGGCTGAACTTTTGAAATACTCAACCAGCTTTACAGCCCCCTGCACCGCTTCAATACTTACTGCCTGTTTGTCGCTTTCATTACAGGCATACCGCATCATTTCAAGTATTAAAGCCAACCGCAAAACATACATATCCATTTTACTGAAAATACCGCTTAACGCTTCGCTTTCTGCTCCGTTGCTTTGGTCGGTGTTTACTTTCTGCCATTCAAACAATACCTTTTTGGCTTCGGGTGTGAACTTCAATACTTCGGGGCTGGGGTTTAACGTGTCATCATTTGTAACCGATAAATTCAAAAGGTTTGAAATAATACTTTCCCAGTTTTCAGAAACAATGGGGGGTAAATCTGTTTCGCTCCAGTATTCCTTTTGTATGTTATCGGGAATAACAAAAAGTATTCTATCAATAAAACCGTTTTGTGTTCGGCTTTCTTTGGCAAGTTCGTTCAGTATTCCTTTTTGAATAGTTCCAGCAACGGAAATAAAAGGCAACGGAATAAATACGGGTTCGCCTGTTTTACGGTCTATGTTTATGGGTTTACCGCTCCATTGACTTAACCAAAATTCCATTTCGCTGCCTTTGTTGTAACGGTTGAAATTTTTAAACCAACCTGCCAACTCATCTACATAAACCCCGATACCCCGTTTATTAAATTTGTGAACTTCGGCAAGGGCTTCGGGTGTGAAATCGGATAAAAGAAACTTTTGCCAAACTGGTTTTGTTGGTTCGTCAATAGCTTGTTGTTCCCGTTCCTTTTTAGATAGGCTTACCGCCTTTTCGTATTCCTGCCTTTGCTGTTCGTATTGCCTGTAAGTTCTTTTATCCTGCTCAACTATGGGTTGAAGGGCAAAACTTAACGGGTGGCTTTTGGTTGTTCCTGCACGCCCTACAATAGCAAGGTATAAAACTGCACTTTGTTGAAACCCTTTTTTAACCTCAACGCTGTGAGTATTACCAACGGCAACGGAAACAGCGTAAAGCAATGAAGCCCCGATAAAATCAATAGGGAAATTTAAGTTTTCGTTTGTGGCTGTAATTACTTGCTGAACTGGCAACGGGAATACCTCAACTGGGAAACGGTTTGTTTTACGTTCCTGTATTTCATTGCCTTGCTGCAATATTCCGTTTGTGTGTTCCAGTATTTCGGTCGGTGAAATATTGCTTTCAACCCCTATACCGTATTTATCAAATTCAAAATTTGTTTTCAGTTCCATATCAAAACAGTTTTAAGGGTTGAGTAAATAAATTCGTGTCGGTGCTGTAATACCCTGCACGGTGTTTTGATACTTTACAAAGCCCCTGTTTCAATAGGTGTATGCTGTTACTCTTTTGCCATTTAGCAACGTAACGGCAAATGTTTGCCCGTAAAATTCCTGTTTCAATAGAAACCATTAACATAGTTGAGGGCTTGCGTTTGAACGCTGCAAATACCCGTTTCATTTGCACCTCAAAATGTTTATCTTTGCTTTGTCTATTATGCAAAGAATTACTGGGGGTGTTCAATGTCTTAACCATTGTTACCCCCTTTTTTCTTTAGATAGTTTTCGGCTTCGCTGGCTGTTTCTGACAGAGTTTTTTTTCTGCCTTGCTTCAAATAATTGATTAACTCAATTTTTGAAAAGTAACAACGTTTTGAACGTTTCATTACTGGTAATTCACCTTTAGAAATTAGTCCGTAAATTGTTGGAATAGAAAGGCTCAAAAATTTAGCCGTGTCCTGAACTGTTAAAAGTTCGTCTGTTTCGGGCTGTTCGCCCTGCTCTTTTGGTGTGTGTTTGAGGTCAAGCAATAAGGTTTCAATATTGTTTAGCCTTGCCTCAATTACTTCAAATGGATTATTCATTTTGCTACATTTTTAAATTGAGTAGCAAACAAACAAAGTGGTTTTGGTGGTCTAAAAAGTGTTTTCGGTGGTTTTGGTGGTGTCCTTTATTTACTTAGTTTGAGTAGTGAAATATTTATATAAATTACTTTTCAAAATACTGTTTTCATCAAACTGAACATCTTTAAACAATGAAATATTTTGCTTTGCAAATTGCAAAAGTTCCTTTTCAATTCCTTTGCCTTTAGCCTCAAATATTCTATTCAAATGCCAGCCTATCAGCTTTTTGTTTGGTCTACCATTTATTTGAATAGGTTTTAAAAGTGTCGGGAATTTTCCAGTATCAAAGTATTGCTTCAATGCTGAAACTAAAGTATGATAATCTGTTTCAGTCATTCTGTTTTTAAACTCGTGTAACCAATCCTCAATAGTGGAAAGAGTAAAATCATTATCGGTTTGCTGTTCCTGCTCCGTTTTCGTTTCGGTTTGTTGAGGTGTTAATAAAAATTCATTGAACATTTCAAGTCTATTCAACTGTACCAGTAACTCACTTACATTAAATAAAAGTTCTATTTGTTTACTTGTATCAATAAATTTTTGATATTCCTTAAAATCAAATTCCCAATATTCATTTTCTTTATACTCGCTTATTGTATTTTCAATTTCATTCAGTAATTCGCTTTCACGCTGAATAACAAACGGCAAACAATTTTCTTTTGGCTTTTGGCTTGCTGGGTACGTTTCCCAAAATTCATTTTCAAAATCTTCATTTGAAAATTTGGTTTTAAATAATTTACAAGCCTCAATAATAGGGGTGAATGTATTGATACTGTCAATAAATACCTCACAAAATCTATTTAGCCAAAAATCAAATCTTTTGTCGGGTTCAATATAATTGTGTCCGCTTATACTTTCAGGCTTGCAACTTAATAAATAAGCAAAACTCAAATCCTCATTTCCCAGCTTTTGTATTTCGCTTTTTACAACTTCAATTTGTTTAGCTGTAACGTGCTGTTTTTCTAAATCGGTGCTGCATAAAACATAAAGCAACCTATCTTTGTCGGGATAAAATGAATGTATTTTATCTTCAAAGTATTCAGCAATAAAAGCCTTTACAAAACCGCTTTCAATTATTTCTTTTATTTCCATTTTTAAAAGTCCAGTTTAATTTTGTCGGCTGCTTCCCTTTTGGTTTGGTCTATAATCTTTGCGTAAATCTGTGTGGTTTTAAGTTCACGGTGGCCCAGCATCTTTGAAACGGTGTAAATATCCGTTCCCTTTGATAGTTGCAAGGTGGCAAACGTGTGCCTGAAACAATGAAAGGTTATATCCTTTGTTATCCCAGCTGCCCCAATCCATTGGTACAGGCGTTTGTTTTCGTATGCTGAATAGGTAAGCCCCTCAAATACTTTGTCGGTGGGTTCTTTGCGTTCACCGAGTAAGCTGTAAGCCTGTTCAGAAATAGGCATCATTTCAACCCCTTTTGTTTTTTGTTGTTTGAACTGTATAAAATACCCGTTGCCCTCAATGTATTCCAGTTCGCCCCAAACAAGGTTTTTAATATCTGAAAACCTCAACCCTGTGAGGGCTGAAAACAGGGCTGCACGTTTCAATAAAGGGTTGTTACATTCTGTTTTTACAAGGCTGTTCAGTTCCTCAATGGTTAAAAAGTTTCTTTGTGTTTCTGCATGTTTAACGGGTTGTATTTTGCCGTTCAGGTCGCTGGGTAAATACCCGTCTTTATAGGCTTGCTTTAAAGTTGCTTTCAGTTTATTGAAATAGGAAACGGCTGAATTTTGGGCAAGGGTTACTTTGTTACTCTTATTGCTTTTGGTAGTGAGTAAATACTCTTTGAACTCATTACAAAACTTTTCGTTGAGGTCGGCAAACTTTAAATTTCCCTTTGTAAATGTTTCAAGGTAATTGTATGCTGAAACCCAGTTATCGTGGTTGCTGGCTTTGCGTTTGTCGGCAAGGCTTTTAAAGTAGGCAACAAAATTTTGTTCGCCCTGCTCTTTAATCTTTAGTTGTTCCTTTTCGTACCCTGTGTAAATTTCGGGCTTGTTTAAATAGTTTTCACGTTTCTGCCTTATCTGTTCAGCAAGTTGTAAAGTTTCTTTGTTGCCTTGCTTATCAATAGGGTTCTTTGCCTTATCAAAAAGGTACAGTCCTAAAAATTCCCTTCGGGTTGGTTCGCCTGTTTCGGGGTGTGGTATGGCTGGGTAAAAATCTAAATACAAACTTTGCCTGTTCCCTGAAATTTTCTTTTCTCTTAACTTAACTTTTATTGCCATTATCTTTTATGCTTTAGTGTTTAACTCAATAGTTTATCAATTACCATTTTCGGAACGTATGCAAACCAGCCCTTTTTTATTTTGGGTATGCTGTTTCGTTTGATAATATCCTGTAAAGCCTTTTCTGAAATACCGTATTTACTTTGTACTTCGGTAAGGTTGTAACATTCTGAAATATCAAACTGCATTTGTTCGGGTTGCTTTTCGGGTTGAGGTGTTCGGTTGGCTGGCTCTTTAAATAGTTTGTCAAGGTCTGAACGCTTTACAATGGTTTTCTTTAATAAAATGTTTGTCGCTTTCAGCTTACCAGTATTGATAAGGTTGTAAACATTTTGTCGGGAACAGCCTATTAACTTTGAAACCTGTGTAACGCTTAAAAATTCCTTTGCCTTTAGTTCCTCAATAGGTTGGCTTTTTATACGCTGGGTTTCCTTATTGCTTTGCTCAACCTTACCAGCCCTTTGTTTGGCTTTGTATGCTGCACTATTGCAACGGTGTGAACAGTACAGCGTGGTGGTGGTTCGTGCTGTGAACTCATTACCGCAATGCTGGCAAATACGTTGTATCTTAATATTTGAACTCATTTTGTACTATACTGTATTAAAGTGTTTAAAAGTGTCAAGTTTGTAAACCTAAAAAATGGGTTGAGGTACAAATTTGCCTTTCAACCCATAGTAAGGTACAGCAAAGGTACAAATATTCCATAAACAAACAACTATTAACACATAATAAACCTATATTTGTAAGCATTAAAAAAGCCCTGTATTAGAGGGCTTTAGTAGGTTTATTAATTGTTCTGTGTTTGTTTGTTTTGTGGTGGTTACTTTCCGATACAGAACTTCGAAAATATATTATCCAGTAAATCTTCCGTAGTAATATCACCGGTAATCTCTGAGAGATGAAAAATGGCTTTGCGGATATCTATCGAAAGCATTTCTCCACTAAAATGTCCATCAATAGCAACAATTACACTTTGCAAAGATTCTGATGTATTTTTCAATGCTTCGTAATGGCGAATATTAGTGATCACTACATCATCATTTACTTTTTGTTCACGTAAAACTTTTCTCAACTCTTCAACAATAGAATGGATGTTTTCTTTTTGTAAGGAGGAAATGTAAATTGGTTGAATGGTTGAATGGTTGATTAGTTGATTGGTAGGATTGGAGAGTAAATCAATTTTATTTCCGATAGGAATAATGATGGCATCGTGCAATTCAAATTCTTTTAATTCTTTTTCTAATTCTTCAGACGATGTTTTTGATGCATCAAATAAATACAATACGATTGTTGCCTTGCTTATTTTTTCGTATGTTTTTTCAATACCTAAACTTTCAATTTCATCCAATGATTTCCTTAAACCAGCGGTATCAGTTAACCTGAAATTTATCCCATCAATCGTTAATGCTTCTTCAATGGTATCGCGAGTTGTTCCGGCAATTTCGCTCACTATGGCTCGTTCTTCATTTAACAATGCATTAAGCAATGTTGATTTTCCTGCATTTGGTTTTCCGGCTATCACAGTTGGAATTCCATTTTTAATTACGTTGCCGTATTTAAATGAATGGAGGAGTGAATGAATTAATGATTGAATATGTATGACGAGTTTTTTTAATTCATCTTTACTTGCAAATTCAACATCTTCTTCTGCAAAATCTAATTCTAATTCAATGAGTGATGCAAAGTTTATCAACTTCTCTTTTAATAAATTTATCTGTTGAGAAAACCCTCCACGCATTTGATTCATGGCAGCTTTATGAGTCTCTGAACTATTTGAAGCAATCAAATCTGCAACAGCTTCGGCTTGCGACAGATCGAGTTTTTTATTTAAAAATGCTCTTAAAGTAAACTCTCCGGGTTTTGCTAATCGCGCACCACTTTTTATCAATAATTCTAAAATTTGTTGTTGAATAAATGGAGAACCATGACTACTTATCTCTACACTATTTTCTCCTGTATATGATTTTGGTGAAACAAAAATAGTTGTTAATACTTCATCAATGATTTCAATTCCATCAATAATTTTTCCAAAATGTACGGTATGAGTTTGAACATTTTCTAAGTCCTTCCCTTGAAATATTTTATTTACAATTTTAATTGCATCAATACCACTTATACGTATCACGCCTATAGCTGAAATGCCTCCTGATGTTGCAAGTGCACAAATGGTGTCGGTTAAATCTGTTTTTAAATAGTTGCTCATCGAATGCGAAGTTAAGTATTCATAACAAGTGAACGTATACACAAATTTAATTTCTTATTTATCAAAGCAATTGAGTGTAAAATATATATTTGCCCTCATGAAAAAATCTCCATTAACCGTTTTATTCATAACCATTTTTATCGACCTCCTTGGCTTTGGTTTGATCATTCCAATATTACCAACTTTTTCAAAAGAACTTGGTGCAACAGACTTTCAAACGGGTTTGCTTGCAAGTTCATATTCATTAATGACTTTCTTGTTTGCCCCTTTGTGGGGAACGCTTAGCGATCGCATCGGACGCAGGCCTGTTATCCTTTTTAGTATCACAATCACCGGACTTGCCTATTTATTATTTTCTCACTCCAACACTTTATTGCTTGTAATGTTGTCGCGAGTTTTAGCAGGAATTGGTTCAGCAAATATTTCAGCAGCTCAAGCTTATATCGCTGACATTACCACTCCTGAAAATCGTGCAAAAAATATGGGAATGATTGGAGCAGCATTTGGATTAGGATTTATTTTCGGTCCTCCCGTTGGTGGGTTCTTGAAAGGAAACTATGGTATTGAAATGGTGGGTTATGTTGCTGCATCATTCAGTTTAATTAATCTGATCATGGCATATTTTTTATTACCTGAATCACTGAAAGAAAAAAATAAACTGAAAAAATTTACTTTCCGACCAATTAGCGACTTAGTGAGGGAACTCAAAAAACCTGTTATCAGCGAACTGTTTACCATCAACTTTATTTTTGTTGCTTCATTCAGCATGATGCAAATGACAGCTGCTTTATTATGGAGCGACCAATATGGACTTGATATAAAACAAATTGGTTACATGTTTATGTATATCGGAATTTTAGGCGCAATTGTACAAGGTGGATTGGTTGGTAAATTGAACAAAACATTTGGAGAGAAAAAGTTGTTAGTGTTTGGAAATGTTTTTATGGCATTAGGTTTATTACTGCTACCTTATGCTCCAAAAGAATTTTTTATTCTGGTTAATATGATTGCTTTGGCATGTATTGCAATGGCTAATGGATGCCTCTCTCCTAGTATTACTTCCCTTCTTTCACAAGTTGCCGATAAAAAAGAACAAGGTCGGGTTTTAGGATTAAATCAATCTTTCGGTTCACTTGCAAGAGTGGTTGGTCCTGCCATTGGTGGATTATTGTATGGGCTAAATTTCCATTCACCATATATCTTAGGATCCTTTTTAATGGTGATAGCTCTGCTAATTTCAAATGTTTTGGTAAATCAAAAATTGAAAATAAAATCATAATAAATGATCCGAAATAAATAGTTGACATCAACAACTATTGTTATTCTCAACCAAATAAAAAATGAGTAAACTTTTACGAGGTTTAAATTTACGTCAGGCAGTTGCTATAAATATGATTGATATGGTAGGTATTGGTCCTTTTATAACTATACCTTACATTATTGGTGCAATGAGCGGACCTCAATGTATTTTGGCTTGGCTACTTGGATCGTTGCTTTCATTTATGGATGGATTTGTTTGGGCCGAACTAGGAGCAAAATGGCCTGAAGCAGGAGGTAGTTATGTTTTTTTACAGCAACTTTTTGGAAAAGAAAAATGGGGCCGACTGATGTCCTTTTTATATATCTGGCAAACAACTTTTCAGGCTCCTTTGGTAATTGCATCCGGTGCAATAGGATTTGCACAATACCTCACCTACTTAATTCCGATTGATGCAGTCATGCAAAAAATAGTTTCAGGAACTCTGGTAATTTTTATCACAATATTACTCTATAGAAAAATAAATGATATCGGAAAAATTTCAATCGTGATGGGGATAATAGTTGTGGGAACAATGCTCTGGTTGATATTTAGCGGCTTGTCTCATCTTGATATGCAGATGGCATTTACATTTAACAAAGAAACTTTTGATTTTACTCCTGCATTCTTTTTCGGACTAGGAACTGCGAGCACAAAAACTATTTATTCGTTTTTAGGATATTATAATGTTTGCCATTTAGGTGGTGAAATTAAAGAGCCAGAAAAAAATATTCCACGAAGTATTTTTATTTCAATTGCCGGAATTTCAATTTTATATCTGTTAATGCAAACTGCCATTTCAGGAGTAATTCCTTGGCAGGAGGCAAAGGATTCTCAATTTATTGTAAGCACTTTTTTTGAAAGAATTTATGGAACATTTGCAGCTAATATTGCAACAGTTCTCATCCTGTTTATTGCAATATCATCGCTGTTTGCTGTGATGCTTGGATACTCGCGCGTGCCTTATGCAGCAGCTGTTGATGGAAATTATTTTAGCATATTTTCAAAAGTTCATCCAACAAAAAACTTTCCATATGCATCCTTAATTATTTTGGCCGCGGTGGCATTTGTATTCAGTTTATTATTTAGAATGAAAGAAGTGATTACTGCCATTATCGTGATGCGAATTTTGATTCAATTTGTGAGTCAGAGTGTAGGTTTAATTTTGCTTCACTATAAAAACAAAGAATTGAAATTGCCTTATAAAATGCTCTTCTTCCCTATCCCACCTTTAATAGGAATATTAGTATGGATGTTTGTTTTCTTTTCTGCCGAATGGCAATATATTTTCGGAGCACTTGCGTTTATTGCTACAGGTGTTTTGCTTTTTTTATATCAATCGAACAGAAAAAAACTTTGGCCTTTTGAACCAATTAAAAATTAAATGCACAAACATTTTATTATTTATAAACCATACGGAATGCTTAGTCAGCATGGAACAAAAGGCTATAGAAAAAAACGAGGTTTGGCAGAATTGTTTGATTTCCCAATCGGTGTGCAACCTGTTGGGCGATTAGATGAAGACAGTGAAGGTTTGCTGCTGCTCACTTCCGATAACAAATTAAATATTCATATCAGAAGTAAAAAAATTGAAAAAGAATATTGGGTGCAATTGGATGGAGAAATTACTGAGGATGCAATTTTAAAATTACAAAGTGGTGTCACGATTACTTGCGATAAATTGCCTTATAAAACATTGCCATGTAAAGCTTGGAGAATAAATAAAGATCCTGATTTCCCTGATAGAATTCCGGCTACACGTGCAGGAAGACACCGCCCATATTCGTGGCTTGCAATTGTGTTGAACGAAGGAAAATTCAGACAAGTAAGAAAAATGACTGCCGCTGTTGGATTTCCAACTTTACGATTAATACGAATGAGAATTGGAAATATTGAACTTGGAAACATGCAACCAAGCGAGGTGAAAGAAGTAGCAGAATTTTTATTGTAAATAAATCTTTATTCGTTTCATAAAACATTCTCCATACAACATACATTTGCGGAATGAAAAATTTTGCAATTGCAATTCATGGTGGCGCGGGAACAATCCTACGCAGCTCCATGACTCCCGAAAAAGAACAACAATATACGAAAGCATTAAATGACGCAATAAGTGCTGGATATAAAATTCTTGAAACGGGTGGAAGCAGTTTGGATGCTGTTGAAGCTTCGGTAATGTTCATGGAAAATTTTCCTTTATTTAATGCAGGGCGTGGAGCCGTTTTTACTCATAAGGGTATGCACGAAATGGATGCAAGTATCATGGATGGTGCAACTCTTGAAGCCGGTGCAGTTTGTGGAATAAGCAACGTTCAAAATCCGGTTCATCTGGCAAGAGTAATCAAAGAAAAATCAGGACATGTATTATTAAGCGGTGGTGAAGCAGCAGTATTTGCAAAAAAAATGAAATTGCCTTTTCAGCCTGATGAATATTTTTTTAATGACGAAAGATATAAACAATGGCAAGATGTAAAAGATAGCGACACCTACCAATTAGATCATACAGATAAAACAGAAACAGGTGAGAAAAAATTCGGAACTGTTGGTGCAGTTGCTTTAGATATAAATGGAAATATTGCAGCAGCGACTTCAACAGGAGGTATGACCAATAAAAAATTTGGTCGTGTTGGCGATTCACCAATTATTGGTGCAGGAACTTATGCTAATAATAAAACTTGTGCAGTAAGTTGTACCGGACATGGAGAGTTTTTTATTCGTGCGGTTGTTGCTTATGACATTAGTTGCCTGATGGAATACAAAGAAATGAATTTACATGATGCATGTAATTATGTTGTGAAAGATAAATTGGTGAAATTTGGTGGTGAAGGAGGTTTAATTGCCATTGATGCAAACGCTAACATTGAACTGGTTTTTAACAGCGATGGAATGTATCGTGCATGGAAAAAAAATAATGATGAAACTCAAGTAAGAATTTATGAAGATTAAATTTCAAGGAAAAATCTGATAAATTAAATAATGAAAATAATTTTTAAACTAATTCATCGGAATTAAAATGAGTTTCATTTGAAATGAAGTTTGATCATTTTTCATCAGCATAATAAGGGTGTCATTTTCTAATTTTTCAAAAGGAATCTCTTTCTCTTTTTCTTCCTTATCACTGTCTAATAT
>Ga0194037_1000948_pt1 | contig 21987 bp, 26 predicted proteins | sample JunL306m_MetaG_FD_148653 | JGI IMG/M metagenome (GOLD analysis project Ga0194037, IMG submission 148653) | Anoxic zone freshwater microbial communities from boreal shield lake in IISD Experimental Lakes Area, Ontario, Canada - Jun2016-L304-6m | ecosystem: Environmental > Aquatic > Freshwater >...
TCCTTGAGACCCAGGGCGGCGGTGAAGAGGGCTGTCGATTCCATGGGATAGCAAACTCATTGAAGGCTCAGAAGAAGGGCCATTAGATTATGCTAATTCCCACTCGAAACGGAAGAGCGCCAAAAAATCCCCATAGGGCCTCGCGGCAGTTCATTCATTCAAATGACAATTACACCTTACATGAGATACTTTCAATCCTACGATCGTAGGATTTTTCTTTGCAATCAATCTGTTCATACTCGCCTCTTACCCAAGTTTTTATGGAGGCAATGGTAATGAATATCCGCTTAATCATGCTCTCGGGTTTTTTGACTCTTTTCATCAGTGGCTTATTGCCATCCTACGCGGTCGAGCTGACTGATCCGCCAGTGACTTTGAGAACCGCAGTGAATGGCCTGTCATTAGGGAAGGCCCAAAGGAATGGCCAGTGGGTTTGCTTATCGTTCTACGGCATCGATATTCCCAGCATAAATCTTTATAACGCCGGGACGCCTTGGGTGAATGGCCTTGATGTCAGCGTTGCCTTAACGCCCTATGTCTCAGGAAGTGTGTGGAATGGAAAATCGATCTTTAAGACCACCGTTTCTAGAAAAGAGCGTCGCTTTAAAGGGAACGGCCTACCCAATCACAAGACGGGTATTTATCCGGTACAAGAAGGGACTCCGGCCTATAAATGGTACGCGGCAGCCCCTGGTGGGCCTCCTTATTCGAGCGCAGCAGCGATCCCGATTGCCCCCTATGATCTCGACATCAAGGTCCCACGATATCCCACTTATTCTGAGCAACCCTATTGCATGAACTCTCTGGTGACAGGGGTTTCGACCCAGACGCACGCGGTGTGGCACGCCAATCTGGCTTATGCCAATACCTGGGTTGATCCTATCGCGGCGTTGCCGAATGATGAGTGCTGGGGACACCCTTTTAACAAGGAATACCATTACCACGGGTACTCTTGGAAATGTATGCCGAATCAAGGCGGCGCTAACACCCACTCACCGCTCTATGGTTATGCCATGGATGGTTTCGGGATCTATGGCCCCCGCGGTGACAAGGGTGTGCTCCTGACCAATGATGACCTCGATGAGTGTCACGGGCATATCGGGCAAATTGAATGGGATGGCAAGTTGACAACGATGTACCACTATCATCTCAACAGCCAGTACCCCTATGGACCTGGCTGCTACCGTGGAAAGCCATCTAATTTCAACGCGTTTAAGCCACATTTGCACGGTTATTCACCTGAGAAAGCGGCGATTTTCCCTCCGCGTGAGCCACCACAAGGAGGCATTGTCCATTGATGGGTCACTGATCCATCTTGGGTAAATTAACGGGGACTTCGGTCCCCGTTTGTTTCATGCATTCGGCACGGGCCCTTGGGGTGGTTTATTCTGCAGGCCAGACTATTTCAATAACTGTTGCCTATCCCAACTGAGTATAATACGCTTCATTTCCAAGCTTGGGGGGTGGGTGATTATTCCGTCATAAGTTGATTTTTCAATATTAGTGGATGCCAGCTAAATCAACTATTAATAGTTTGGTTTGCGAGTTTCACTATGGCTTGTGAATTATTATTAGTGTATCTGTTCCGTCGCGAAAATCAATAAAGTAATCTGAAAAGCCCAATTCTTTTAATTGGCCAATAGAGTGTGTAAGATACATTATATGGCTTGGTGATTCGTCTCTCATCAAATGAAGAATCCATTCTTCAAGAAGATCAATTCTGTTAATTTTTCGAAAAACTTTAAATAACCTTGAAATAGTTTTCTGTGTGTCAGCAAGTTGCGATAATTTGTCGTCGCTTGCATAACGATCACCATTAATAAAAAGACCGCCAGCCTTCAAGACGCGCATTATTTCAGTCAGAACGTCGATGCGGTATTCTCCATCAAAATTATGTATTGTAAAATTTGAAGCGACAAAGTCCATGCTTGAGCTGGGCGTTTTTATTAAAGCGGTCAGTGCGTCTGTTTCTACAATAGATAATCTACCTTTTTTTATTTCATCTCCAAGGTTTTTTCTTGCTTGATCAAGCATGTCTGAAGAGCTATCAATAGCTGTAATTTTTATCTTGTCGCGCTTTTTCAATAGTTCAACTGTACAAATTCCTGTACCGCAGCCTATTTCGAAGCCTACAATTTCTTCTTTAGGGTTTAATGAGCTGACTATTTCACCTATTCGTTTAGCTATTGATATTGTGTTAGGGCTTATTAAGTTGATGAGATCATATGAAGAGGCGATGGGGCCTTCAAAATTATTTTCTGTTGAATCAGGTGACATTTTTTATTCTTCGCGTGCCGCTAGATTTCTATGATGACAAAGTTAGTTGTATTTTTTATTTAGAATTTCGGTTACGCTGGTCGGGCAGGTAACGCTTTTGATTCTTTGGTTTCTAGTGATCGAGGACACTTGGGGTTTCTTCTCTTGCAAATCTTTCGCTTCTGTTGCTTCAATGTTTTTTCTGTATTTAATTCCAGAGTGGATTAAACTATCTGTCGTTGTACTCATCATGTTGCCCTCAAATGTTTTCGGGTTTAGATCCAGATGAGCAACAGTGTGCCAAAGATCATGATGCATCAGATTATCATTGATATCTTTTTTAAAATCAGAGCCGGACCCTTGAATGCTAATATGGATAATTTCTTCTTTTTTCATCATATTGCTCACGGGCGTGATAATAGCGGTGCCTTCCATTACGTCTACAAATGTTTCAATGGGATCTTTTTTCTCTCCTAATTCGAAACCATTCACTGAATAAATATTTTGTTCGCCTTCTAAAGAAGAAAAATGTAGATACCAAGTTATCTTCCATTCATGAGGGGCGTTTGGTTGATCGGTTTGAAAGCAAATTCTCTTTTGGATTAACGGAGACTCAAGAGCATTGCCTGTAATGCCTTTAAATAACAATAAAAAGAATAAAAAAGTTATTTTAATATTCATTTTAAAGTCCTCGTGTAGTATTTCTTGAATGATATGGATCCGTCGCTGATCCTTCGGAACAATTCTGCAACATCATGGTTCATTCTTGTCTCCAACATCGGGCGTTTGATGACGGCTTGGATCTTTGGCTTTGATAATGTCGCTGATTTTAGAGAGCTCAGCCAAAGCGGATGGCCGACCTTGTTGGGCCTCCCTCCCCATGTAAAACCAAGGGTTGTTGCGCACAATCAGGTTCCCTGCCAGAAAGAAATAGGCAAAGGCGCCAGCTGAAGCGAGGTAAAGCTCCTTCCAGATGCAAAGCCCACCCCAAAGAAGCCCAAGGACCCGCAGCATATTCAGGAGGGCGGCATACACCTGACCGGCCATCGGAAAGTCGATCGCCACATGGTAGCGCCTGTAGGCCCTAAATAGATCTGGCCCTAGTTGCCGGCAAAAAGGGTCCTCTTTCCGAGGTCTTTTCCCAATGTCTGAGATGAGGATAATGATCCAAAGTCCATAGGCTATGGCAAGAAAGATCATCACCCCCTTTTCAAAGGAGGCGTAGGCGAACCCGCCGGCGATCAGTGAAAAGAGGATTCCAAGGACGTTTCCTACAATTTCAGGCATGAGCGTCTCCTTCTGGGTCCATGCGCGGCGGGTATTCTTTGATGGGCTTCATGGCATCCCCCTTTTCGTTTTTTGGCGCCAAGAGCGGCGATGACTCCCCTGGGGCGATCGCTCGATCGCAGCCTTATTCTAGGGCAGCAATCAGGATGCGTTTCACTTATAAAGGATAAAGGCAAAACCCATTCCGTCCAAGGGAAGAGACGCCTTGCCTTCATTCCGTCCCGCAGGCTAAGGTAAAGCCATATCCGCTTGAAGATTCAAAAACGCATGCTTGGTCTTATGGGTTTTTCGGGCCAGAGATCTGGTTTTTTAAGCCCCGAAAAGGAGTCGGTGATGTTAAAAAAAATGAGTGTCTTCTTTCAATATGTTGCTGTTGCAGCCTGTTTTTTTTGGATGCTGGGGTGTGATGCCTTTCCAGAAATGAAAATGGACAAGAAGGGGCGGCCGCCGGCCCAGGACGCGCGTGATTCGAAGGGGGGTTAAAAGAGCGCTCTTTGGTCTTTGAAGTCAACGCCTTGCTGAACATCATCGATCACGCTTTGATGCTGATCGATGGACCGCGTATGCCTATAGATGGACGGTATAAAGCCTAAGGCAGGCTTGGCTCTGAGGATGGTCTTGATTGATCTGTCGTTCGGGTGAGGTTGAGGTCCCTCACAAATTGAAGCAGAGTCAGGCAGGCCCCTGGGTTTTCTTTGAATCCTTCGATGTCGAGGGATTTTCCGAGTGGCTTTGAGTTTCCGTAAAGTCCCAAGATATCGCTGCTGTCGAGGTCATGAAAACCCATGGACCAGTCAAAAAATTGACGTTCAGCAATCGATTCCTCGATCAGGATGGTGACCTCGGTATGCCGATGATCTTGGCGGATAAGGTCGAAAAGCGGCCTCACGACGTCCTCTTCCCCTTCAAGGACCTGAACAAATCGACCGTTCTTATGAAGGAGGAGTCCGGTAATCCCATTCCGCTCATTCTTGCCCTTGGCCTTGGCCAGAAGATTCACAAGCTCATGCCGGGTCATGGGGTGGGAGGCCTTACTGATGTATGCAAGATGAAACACGGTGCTCCTAATGATTTGATGGATTAGCCCTTTAAATGACGGGGTTATGGTCGTTCAGCTCCATTCTCCCGCCTTTGGATTCTATCGAATATCAGAAGTTCTCTGGCCTCAGCCATCTCTTTGAAGAGTGCATCAGGGGGCTTGAACCTTGATAAGGGCTTCCTCGGTACCGCCATTTTTTGGCGTCTTAAAAACCCCGCGACATACCGTCTCCTCTTCACCTAGTGAGGATGTGCCAGGCGTTAAGGGTTTGTGGTTTTTAAAGGCGAGAAGCTTTCATCTAATGAATCCCTTTCATGAGGGGATCTCGCTCGTGCCCCTCTTTATTCTTTACCTCGCAGAAGGCGCCTCAAACTTGTTAGAATGCGCCGTTTATGGCAGGTGTGAAGGCCCGCCGGGTCATTTTGACGCCCATGATTGAAACGCGAATCGCTTTTCAGTGTGCGAAGACGAGCCTCATGAAGGCCTTGCCTTCTTTTTTATGGGCGAAAAAAATAATAATAAATGATATTGATAAGGAGATTGGCTTATGTGCTGGAGTGGAGAGGCTTCCCTGGTCTTAGCAACGGTTGGATTCGGGACCGCAACATATGTGGCCTACAAGGGTGAATCTAAGGAGCTGTGGGTTCCTTTGACTTATTTCGCCTGCATGGAGCTTTTGCAGGCGGCGACCTATGCTTACATCAACTTATGTGATTCACCCCCCAATCAAATACTGACGCTCTTTGGCTATCTGCACATCGCGTTTCAGCCCTTCTTTGTCAATATGGTGGCGATGTATTTCATCCCTGATGAAGTAAAGAAAAAAATCAGCACGGCGGTCTATAGCCTTTGTGCGGTGGGGGCTATCGCGATGATGGTGAAGATGTATCCCTTCGCCTGGGCAGGACATTGCGTGGTCGGACTTGAGGCTTTTTGTGGTGATAAGGCTTGTTCCGTTCCGGGTGATTGGCACATTGCATGGCAGTTGCCGCTCAATGGCCTGGCGATTGATCTGTCGCAAATTATGCCGGGTCTGTTCTATGGCCTTCATGGCATCGCCTACATTTTGGTGGGCTTCGTGATGCCGTTCGTCTATGGCTCATGGCGATTTGTTGTTTTCCACATTTTCATGGGCCCCATACTGTCTATTTTGACCACGCGGGATCCTAACGAATATGCGGCCGTTTGGTGTCTTTTCTCTATTGCCTTGTGTCTGTCGGTGATCAAATCTCCCATTCGAAGATATCTTCACGTCGAGCGGTGGCCGTTCTATCCGGTCGGGCCCCATTGATCCTCTCTTTTTGGCGGATCTTCGGTTGCAGCTTTCCGCCTTTGGGTGGCGCTGCCGCCACCCAAAGGCGCGTGAAGAGACCTTGATCCAGGCTGAAGGCGGGTTTGCCTCATTCCTTTCGGCTTTTGATGTTCACCGCCGGGAGAGGAGCCCCCCTTGACTTTGCCCAGGAGGGATATCAAAAAAGTCCTTCCTGAATCGGTCAAACAAAGATGGTAGATTATTCGCATGATGTCTCCTCTTACGAATAAAACACCACTACCGGATGCCGGCGGCGGGACTTTATTGCAAGAGCAAGCTCATTCGCTGTTGGCCTGTCCTGATTGTGATCTGGTTTTTCCGCTGCCGTGCCTTTCGCCGGGCGAAAAGGCGCGTTGTGGCCGCTGCGGCGCTGTCCTCATGGAGCCCAAATCCCATGGGTTCGATTATTCCATTGCACTGGCGCTGACCAGTCTGCTTCTGTTTGTGCTGTCCAATACCTTTCCCCTATTGAAGCTCCAAATCGCTGGTCGTGAGCAAATTGGTGCGATTATGACGGGGGTCCATGCTCTTTATGATCAAGGCTTTTGGGAGATTGCATTTCTCGTGCTGTTGGTCACTATTATTGCCCCCCTCTTCAGAATTATCTCGGTTTTATATGTCCTGTTGCCGTTATGGTTTGGTCGAAGGCTCGTAGGAGCGGCTCACATTTTCCGTTGGATGGAGATCCTGAGGCCCTGGGCTATGAGCGAAGTATTTATGTTGGGTATTCTAGTGGCCATGGTCAAACTCGGCGACCTAGCAACGATTCAACCCGGTGTTGCTCTCTATTCATTTGCTGGCTTAATCCTTTTTATGGCGGCAACCGATGCGTCTTTGGATGACGGTGCGATTTGGGTGAGATTGGAGGATGGAGCATGATGGAGGTCCCCTCAACCGCCACGGCTCTTGGGCTGATCCTTTGTCATGATTGCAAAAGGCTTAACGATGCGCGGAATCTCGGAGCCCATGGTCTGTGTGTCCGCTGCGGGAGCCGGCTTCATGCGAGAAAGCCTGAAAGTCTGGCGCGAACATGGGCCTTGACCCTAACGGCGTGTCTTCTTTATGTTCCTGCCAACGTGCTTCCGGTGATGACGGTTTTGATGACGGGTCGTAGCGAGGCAGATACCATTCTGAGTGGGGTGAAAGCGCTTTTAATTGGCGGCATGTGGCCGCTGGCGCTGTTGGTTTTTTTTGCCAGTATCACCGTTCCTGTCCTCAAATTATTGGTGCTGATTTTTCTTCTGTTGTCTGTCCAGATGAAGTCGCATTGGCGTCCAAGGGAGCGCACAGTCCTCTATCGACTGACCGAGACCATTGGGCGTTGGTCCATGATTGATATTTTTGTTATCGCCATTTTGGTCGCGTTGGTACAGGTTGGGGCCCTTGCGACGATCACTGCAGGTCCGGGTGCTGTCGCCTTTGGGGGTGTTGTGGTCTCTACCATGCTGGCGGCCATTAGTTTTGATCCTCGTTTGATTTGGGATGCCATGGAGAAGCCTCATGAAGTCGACTGAACCTGACTCTTCGGGGCGAGGCCCGATCGACCGCTCCCTTCTTCTAAAGGCTGTCATCGAGAAATCGAGGGGTCTGTCGCTCGTTTGGTTGATTCCCCTCCTCGCACTCCTGATTGGGATCTGGTTGGCTTACAAGACCCTGAGCGACGAAGGGCCCACCATTACGATCCATTTTAAGGAGGCGCCGGGTCTTGAGGCTGGAAAAAGCAAGATCAAGTACAAGGATGTTGAAGTGGGGGTTGTCGAAACGGTCCTATTGAATGAAGACTTGTCCCGGGTGATGGTCACGGCAAAGATGGAAAAGCATGTAGCCTCCCACCTCGGTAAAGAGACTGCATTCTGGGTGGTCAAGCCGCAATTAGGCCTCAGTGGCGTTTCAGGGCTGGACACCCTGATGGCCGGGAACTACATCGGGGTTGATTTCAGCTCGGGTAACCCCGTGCGTGAATTCCAGGGAAACGATCATCCGCCTCGAATCAATCCCGAGACCCCTGGCCGATCCTTTACCCTGATGGCGGAGAATGCGGGCCCGCTTAAATACGGAACGCCCATCTATTTTAGGGATATACAGGTTGGACAGGTGGTAGACGTCGCCTTGGCCGATAATCATCAAGGGGTTCAGGCGGAAATCTTTGTGGAAGCCCCGTACCATCAACTGATTGAAGATGACAGCCGCTTTTGGCAAATCAATGGCGTGGATTTTTCCATGGGCGCACAGGGTGTCAACCTGAAGGTAGGCTCTTTGATGTCCCTCCTCGGAGGGGGGATTGGCTTTGAGTCTCCGAGCCTCAATAATCCAGAGGCAAAACCAGCGGATGCGGGGGCCAAATTCCGTCTTCACAAGGATCTCGATGCGATTGCTGAGGGCTCCTACAGACTTCGAGAACCCTACCTTCTTCATTTTGACGACTCCGTCCGCGGCTTGAATGTTGGCGCGCCGGTCGAACTGAAGGGGATTCGTGTCGGAACGGTCACCGATATTCGTCTCGATATCGATTTTAAAACTCAGAAAGTTCGGATTCCGGTCATCGCAGAGGTCGATCCTGAACGATTGATTCCCCCTGGAGCCGATAACGAGCTCAGTCTTTTTATTAAAGCTCATCAGGCTGAAATTGATGCCGGCCGCCACCCTGGGATCGAAAAAATGGTTGAGAAAGGGCTTAGGGCCCGGCTGAAGACGGGTAGTCTTCTCACGGGTCAGTTGTATGTTGATGTCGATTTTTATCCAGAATCGGCCCCTAAAAAGCTGATCTATGGGGGGCTCCATCCAGAGATTCCAACCCTGCCGTCGGTGGTAGATGAGCTCCAGAAAAATATCACGGAAGTGGTTGCAAGCCTGAAGCGTTTGCCGCTCGACAAGATGGGTCAGGAGCTTTTAGGGACGTTACAGGGGAGCAATCGGCTGCTGAATACCCCTGAGCTTCGGGATACCATCACCGCTATGAATTTCGCGATGAACGATATTCGCCAGCTTACCCAGACAGCGGACAAGCAGATCGTCAATTTGGCGGCGAGTGTAGAAAAGGCGATGAGCTCAACGATCAAGGTTCTAGAGCAGGTTCAGCCTGGCGCTCCCATGGCTGTTGACATGTCAAATGCCCTTGAAGAGTTGGCCGCATCGGCGCGATCCATCAGGGTTTTAACGGAATACATTGAAAGACATCCCGAGGCCTTGTTGCAAGGTAAGGGTGTGAAGGGAGGTAAATGATGTCCCATCATGGGTGGTTGATCAGTTGGGCGGGGGTCTCTTTGGTGAGCTTCCTTTTTCTGAGCGGTTGCACCAGTCAGGAGCCTCGGCTTTATGTGCTTTCGGGGGTTTCAATGGATCGACCTCCGCCCGACCTTTCGGGTCGGGAAGTCGCCGTTGGGGTCGGCCCGATGGACCTCCCGGATTATTTGGATCGGCCTCAGATCGTGACTCGAAGCGGGCAGAACGAAATTTTCGTGGCCGATTTTGACCGCTGGGCTGAACCCTTGAAAGCAAATGCAATCCAATGTCTGACGGAGGATCTATCGGCCTATCTAGGGAGTCGGAGGGTTGTGTCTTATCCTTGGCGGCGAGCGGTTGAGGTCGATGCCCAAGTCATTGTTAAGGTCATTCGGTTCGATCGCATCGAAGGGGGGGATGCCGAATTAAGAGTCCGTTGGTCGATCCTTGGGTCGGATGGAAAATCGGAGCTTTTGGTTCGAGAGAAGAGTTACCTTACGAAGCCTCAAGGGGATGGCTTTGAGGCGACCGTTTTGGCGATGAATCGTGCCTTGCACGATTTCGCATTGGAGGTCGCTCAGGCTATCCGTGGTCTTTCGTTGGCAAAGTCCACGTCGACGCGTTAAAGCGATGGCATATCACGTTGGGAGGTTAGGCGATGATCTTTTATGAACTATTTCAGCATGATCCCAACTTTCTCGAGATCAAACGTGGCGAAGTCCTCTTGCGGGAGGGAGATATTGGGGAAGCCATGTACGTGCTGATTGAGGGGCAAGCGAAGATTGAGCGACAGGGGCTTTTCTTTGCCGAGATAGGTCCGGGTGATTTTGTGGGTGAATTGGCTGTGATTGACGGTTCTTCTCGGATTAACACAACGACTGCCACCACGGATTGCAAATTCGTGGTGGTGGATCGGAAGCGATTTGAATACCTGGTGGTTGAGGCCCCAGGGTTTGCGCTCGAGGTCATGAGAATTTTAGCGCTTCGGCTGCGCCGCGCGGATGAACTGTTGATAAAAGCCAAACAGCACGATTAGAGCGTCTCGCGGATCCTCGAAAGAGGCTTGACCTCATATCTTGGGGAAGGCATGATCATCCCGGCAATTATTTATGAGGAATCAGTGATGTTTCGATTGTTACAAAATATGGTAGACGGTCTTCTTTGGGGCTTTTCTCTTGCGATCGGATGGATTGCGGCGATTGTCCTCGTTGGGGTCGTGGCGGCCTAGTCATCTCCAACCCCCAATCGGGGTCTTTCGAACCTTCGGAATGACTCCGATTCTGGGTGTTGCTTATCGGCGGCGCCTTACCCTAAGGCGCAAGCCCCCATTGATCGGGTGGGGAGCCTTGGAACTCCATGTTCCCTTGGCCAATGTTCAGCTGTTGGATCGAATAGCCGGCCTTGTTGCCGGTATTGGCTCTGATGCTGCCTTTGGTGATTTGGTCGGTCAGCGTTTCAGGAAGGGGCAGATTCCCTAGCCGAATCTCATCCACGTGAAGGTTTAATAGTCCCTGATCGACCCCGCCTTCAAGACGAAGGTAGACGGGAAGGTTGTTGCCGAGTGCGTCAATAGCGGATTTGGCGCGTTGGGCATCGGCCTCGCGGACACCGATGCCCTTCAGAAAGCCATCAAGGCTGCTTGGGTCGAGTGTTCCAGAGACCTCGAGTGTTTCGGGCGACAATCGAATCTGTACTTTCTTTAAGGGAAGCAATTTGAGGGCGGATTGGTTGGCCAGGGCCGAGAGTTCCTGTTCGCTTACTCTGAGCTTCGATACGCCTTTCTTTTGCGGTAATAAGGTGGGTTCGGTCTCCTTAGCCGCTGGCGCAGCGTTGGGTTCTGATGGGCTCTTTTGAGGGGGTTCTGGGGCGCTGAGTCCGCTGGCGTAATGGACCTTCAGAGTGTCAAGGTCTTGCGCCGAGTAGGCGACGCCTAGGTCGACTGGATTCCGTGTGCCCATGAGATCCGAGAGGCCAGGAACCAGCCCCATCCAGCCTAGTAGGAGCAAAAGACTGCCAAAAATGACGGTGGGTATCGACATCATCCAGAACAGGGTCGAGCCGTTTTCAGATGATCGTTTCATGGTGGAATCTCCGCTGAGGTGTAATGGGGCGAAAAAGTCCCCTCGGGGGTGGCCTTTATTTTACGCGGATTGACGGCAGGTGAGATGGGTCTCAAGTCATGTCGGCGGCGTCTGTCCAAAATCTTGATGGGTTCAGCAAAAACGGTATATACTTTTAATGTGTTATCCGTTGATGAGGGAGAGGAAGGAATGACCAAAGAAGCCAACCTTGAATCCACCGAGGTGGAGACGACCAAGAAAACGGTGAAGGCGACCGAGGGTTCAGCCCATGGACGAAAAAAGGCGATGATGGAGGAAATGGCCTCAATGGATGCTGCGGCACCGGTCGAGGACATGGGCGCTGACAAGAGCAAAAAAACAAAGAAATCAAAACTGGTCAGGGACAGTTTCAAGTTTCCTCAGGACGAATACAGCTCCATCGAGACCCTCAAGCGCCGTTGTCTAGAGGCGGGCCTTGAGGTTAAAAAAAGCGAATTAGTTAGGGCAGGGCTTCTTGCTCTTAAGAATTCCAGCGATAAAAAGCTGATCGCCATTGTCAGCAAGCTCGAAAAGCTCAAGACAGGTCGACCGGCCCGTTAACGTTCCTGTCGTTCAGACTATTTGAAGGCATGTCCCAGAAAATCAGTATCCGAGCTTGGTTTCTTGGTTCTCGGCTTGATATCCGGGAGCTGGATCGGGTTCGGCTGTTGGCCCATTCGCCCGTGATCATGAAGACAGGGCCTGATGAGTGGGTGGTTGCTTTCCGGTTTGGAGTGGTTGTGTTGTTCGGGCACAAGATCCGACAGGAAGAGCAGATGCTGAAGACCCTCGAAGGGCTAGTCTCCGGCGCTTTCAGTCATCCCGAGAGCGAGGAAGCCGAGCTTGTGATTGATGCGGATCTCAAAGACACGGTCAACCATGAGGGTCATATCGTGGTCATCGATAAATCCCCCGAGCGGCTCCAAATCATTGCCCAGATTCTGGCGAAGAGTGTCGTTTTAGCGCACTATGAAAAAGCCGTCGCATCGACGTTTGAGCGCTTTGAAAACCTTGTCGAGCAATTACGGGATGGACTCAGTCCTGGGAAGGGGCGTGCGGTGATTCATGAGGTGGGCAATGCATTAGCGATTTTGACTCGAACGGTCGGCAAGGTCGAGGTGGCGGAAAAACCTGAATTGACTTGGGATAATCCACAGTTAGATAAGTTTTATCAGCGGTTGGCCGCAGAGTATGAACTGCATGACCGTGACCTCATTTTGTCACGAAAACTTGAGTTACTTTGGCGCATCGCAGAGTCCTACCTTGATATTCTTAATAATCGTCAGGGTCACCGTCTTGAGTGGTATATCATCATTCTAATTATGATAGAAATCTTCCTGACACTGGCTGAAAAACTCCACGTTTTCAGTTGATCGCTCCCTCGGCTGTGTTTTTTGATACTAAGCATCAGGCCTAGCGCCTCGGAAAGATCTTGTTCCATCAGGCTGATCGCCAGGGGGGTGTTGAGCCTTGAGGTGTCATAAAACAGCAACAAAAAAAACCTACCATTGACTCTCAGTTGTTCTTCAAGTCAATGGTCTCCCTCCAAGGCGGCTGACCCTATCGTGGGCTGTTTAGATGCCAGGCCAGGGGATGCAGCGGGTCAAAAAAATAAGAGGTTCGGATCGGCCTAGAGGATGTATGGATGGGCTCTAGCATAGCCCTTCGGGCTTGAAAAACGGAGCTCAAGGCCCCAACACCAGAAAATGGATTGAGCGCGGCTCCATCGCTGAATTTATCTCCTTGACGCACTTTTCTCGCTCAATTTGAAACGATAAGAGGGTTTCACTATGGTTCACGATTTCACGTCTGTGTTCACGCGCTGCAAGGGATACCTCTTGCGTCTTGTTATAGAGCGTCCCGCGGCTTTGCCTAACTTCACCGAAGAGCCTTTGCTGGTTGAAATCGATTATTCCTACTGGTGCAATTAAATGCATTGACGCTCACCTTTGGGTTAATGATCCATTGAAGAACGGACAAGGGCCTCTAGGCCCCCTTGTCCGTTTCATGGCATCGGTTACCCGTACAAAAAGCCTCTCCCTTCAGGGGGGGTCTTAGAGGCTAGTCCGGCCTGTTCTGGTCTTGAATGTATGTCTTGAGCACCTCAATCGGTGCTTCTCCCGTGCTACTTGCGAAATAGCTGGGGGACCACAGAGAGTTCTTTGATTTGGCCACGGACCAAAAGCTCTCAATCTCGGGGAACATCTCCTTCAGCCTTCGGCTTGATACCCCTTTAAGCCTGTTCACCATCCCCGCCACGCTGTGCTGAGGTGGCTACGACACCAAAAGGTGAACGTGGTCTTTCTCCCCGTTCAATTCCAGAAAGCTCGGCCTCAAAGTCGTCGAGCACCTTATCAAATATCTCCTGCATCGCCGCGGGGTGGTTGTCGCTGAAGGCCTTCCCTCTCCGTTTGCACACAAAGATTAAGTGGACCTTGAGAGAGAAGACGCTGTGTCTACCTTTGTTGTATTTGAACATGGCATGCCAACCGTTGAACTTCCGTGAAAGATATTCATAATATAAACAACGGAATGGTTGTCGTTGGCAATGTGAGCAGTTCCAAACTGGCAAAGACCAAGATGGCAAAGTCCGTCTTGGACGCTGGCTGGTTCATGCTCAAGACTCTACTGTCGTATAAAGCTAAAGGGCAGGAAGTGGAGTTCTTAGAAGTCAACGAAGCGTACAGTACCTAGTCCTGTTCGTGCTGTGGGAGTATCCCCGACAGCAGTCCGAAAGGTAGAGCAGGTCTTGGAGTGAGAGATTGGGTGTGCTCGTACTGTGGAGCAGAGCACCACCGCGATATTAACGCGGCTCGCAATATCCTTAATCTCGGCTTTGGATGCAAAGCTCCGGTAGACGGAATCCCCGCTCTCTAGGGCGGGGAGGCATCAAATGAAGCCATCCTGGAAGCATAAAAAATCATGAAGCGTTACGCTTGGACATATTTCATTCTGCTTGGCATTTTATTCGCTGTTGAGACACTGCCTTCGATTCAGGTCTTTACGGTGGGTGCTTGGACTCAGTTCTTGGCCGACCTCAGCGGGAATCTCATGCATATTTTTGATTCCCGTGTCGTTGTGGAGGGTTCAAATCTCAAAAACCGTGAAACGGGATTTGCCGTCTCCATCAAGGCGGGCTGCAATGGCGTCGAGGCGGCCATCATTCTCGCAGCGGCGATTCTGGCTTATCCCTCTGGCTGGGCTAAAAAAGGGCTGGGCATGGTCCTTGGGGTTTTAGCGATTCAATGTTTGAACCTCCTCCGGATCATCAGTCTTTATTATCTTGGGGAATGGAATCAGGCGCTTCTCAATGTGGCCCATCTTTATGTGTGGCCGGGGCTGATCATTCTCGATGCCCTCATCATTTTTCTGGTTTGGCTTCATTGGCAAAAGCCAGCGGACTCCTCGGCGGGTCTTGCATGACCCCAAAGATCAGTCGTTTTTTGTTGAAGACATTGGCCTGGTTACCGGTCTTTTATCTCCTTTGGTACCTCACCCGAGAGTCCCAAGCCATGCTTATGGCGGCAGCACTAAAGCCGCTCATTGGTTTGACCTTCCCGGTGGATGTCCCAAGCCTTGAGAGGGGATCTGTCTTGACCTACGGGATAGAGGTGCCGGCGAGATTGACGGCCCAAGGCGGGGAGGGTAGTTTTTTGGGAACGATCACCTTGGATGTTCTCATTTACAGTTGCGGCATTCCTTTATTCATGGCCATGATGCTATCGAGTCTTGAATATCGTTGGCCATGGCGGAGTCTTCTGGGCGGAGTGGCCTGGCTTCTCCTCTTTGAAGCGGCGGCCCTTTATGTATCGCTTTGCTATAACACGCTGAATATGCTGCATACCCTGGGTGTCGATACCCACTGGTTGATGGGCTTGCCTTGGAATGCTCATCTCAGTCTTTTTGCCCAGACTACTTTTGCGCTGGTTTTTCCGAGTGCTCTTGCGGTGATTGTCTGGGCGGCTTTCAATCCGGCTTACTTTTCACGCTTGGCATCGCCGCATGCCAAGCGTGTTTAGAGCGCTGATTTCAATTCTGGTAGAGTCTTCAGACTAATATTTGATGGCGTCGAACGAACGCGCCGAAGTCGCCCACCCCATCGCGATGACCGCGGAAGCGAGACCAGCAAGCAGGATTGTCTGACATGGCCGGGTTCGTGATTCGGTGCGACATCGTTGGAGAGGCTCTAGAAGACCGAGTGAGCTCAGGGCAAGGTTCCCGCCTCGTAATGGGTGCTTGCGGCCACTGGCTTTGGACTTCTTTAGTACGCCGCGCTCCAGCAGTTCTGTGATGTCGCGCAGCGCGGTGTCTTAAGAGCATTTGGCGATTGCCGCCCACTGACTGCTGACCAGTGTTCACGGCAACGGGCTTTGCTCAGCACTGATGCGCTGCCCCTTGAACGGCCCGCAGCAGACAGGTCAGAAACCATTCCAGCCAATCGCTGGCGGCCTTAGACCCAGTGGGGCCAGTCATTTCTCTGCCAGATGCAGATCTTATCTCTGCCTGTCATGCGGTGATGATGGTCAGAATTCGCCGCACATTCAAGACAATCTCCGCGTAAAGCGCGCTTCATGTGAGCGCATTCTCAGTCCGGCTCATAGCACGAGTGACCTTTTTGGATATTGAGCCACCATGGAGTCAATCCATTCATTCGAGCCTCTATGGCAGGCGGTCTTTAGGAGCTGCAGGACAACATGGAGCACCCGGCCCGGTGTCTGGCCCAATCAGGGCGTCTTTTAGCGAAACGCTGATGTTCCTCTTGATCATCATAGGGATGACGGAAAACCTCCAATAATTCATTGATGAGGGAAGGATCTCCTTGTTCAGCGGCATCAATCGCCATCTGGGTCAGGTAGTTTCGAGGAACATAGCAGGGGTTGACGGCCTTCATCATGGCGCTTCTTTGAAGGGGGGTCAGCGCATCTTCATAGGTTCGCTGAAAATAGTCCTTGAGCCAATCTGTCAGCCGTTCAATGTCGCCACTGCTGGTGAGGTCTTGTCGGTAAAAGGCCGGTTCAAACCGCCTTGCTATCTCAGAGGATTCTATTTCATAGGGTGTGGGCGTGATTTGGCTGAGGATTCGGAAGAACAAGGTCATATCGATCTCGAGATGCTCGAGGATGTCCCATAGACGTTCAATGAGCGCCTCATCAGGGCCCGGATTGAATGTCATAAAACCAAGTTTTTGAGCCATCATCTGGCGCCAGGAGGCTTCAAAGGTCGAACTAAAGTGGTTGAGGGCGCTTTCGAGAGGCGCTGTGGAACCGATCAAGGGGTAGAGAGCGTTCGCGAGCTGCGTCAGATTCCAGCCGGCGATGCCGGGCTGATTTCCAAAGCAATAGCGCCGACCCGCGGCGTCGGTTGTATTGGGTGTCCAGTTTGGATCGTAATTCTCAAGCCAGCCATAAGGTCCATAATCGATGGTTAGCCCGAGAATCGACATATTGTCGGTATTCATCACGCCATGGACAAAGCCTACCCGCTGCCAATTCACGATCAGTTCAGCGGTTCTTTGGCAGACGACTTCAAACCAGCGGCCTATCGTTTCCTTCGGCTCGTCGCCGAGGATCTCAGCAAAGTCTGAGCGGATGGTGAAATCGACCAGTTGTTTCAGGAGCGCGTGCTCTTGCCGATGAGCCAAGAGCTCAAAGTGGCCAAAGCGGGTAAAGCTTTCGGCGACGCGGAGGACGATGGCCCCAGGTTCACTTTTGGGGTGTCCATCATAAAACATGTCTCTCACCACGCTGCGCCCGGTGGTGACGAGACTGAGGGCTCTCGTTGTCGGAATGCCAAGATGATGCATAGCCTCAGAGCAGAGGAATTCACGGACTGAAGACCTTAGGACCGCGCGCCCATCGGCTGTTCGTGAGTAAGGTGTTCGGCCTGCGCCTTTCAGTTGAAGCGTGTAGTGCCGCCCTTGATTGGTATTGATTTCGCCAAGGTTGATCGCTCTCCCGTCACCCAGCTGATGCGCCCAATGGCCGAACTGATGCCCCCCATAACAGCTGGCATGGGGGCGCATTCCCTCGAGGTAAAGATTGCCTGATACCCACTGCGTGAAGGCCGGTGTCTTGACTACCTCAGGGTTCATGCCGATGAGTTCGAGGACCTCAGGGGAATAAGCCAAAAGACGAGGCGCGGGCGAAGGTTCTGGGTTAACGTCTGAGAAAAGGGCGCCAATCACAGGCCTTGACTCGAGATTCTTCACCGGGTCACCAGGGAGCTCTTGAGTGAAGCGGTTAGTGAAGGTGAGCTGTCCCTCGAATTGAATGGGATCACTGATCATCGGGGCGGCCTCCTTGTTCTCAACATCTAGTGTTCACAAAGCGCTCTGACCACGCGTTCCATTCGCATGAAACGTGATCCTTTAATGAGCAGCGTCGCACCTGGCACGGCAAGATCCTTGGCGGCGTCGATCAGCGCATCGATGGTGTCAAAGTGAAGGCCATAGGCTCCCTCGAAGGCATCGATGGCGTGCCGGCAAAGGTCGCCATGCCCGAGCAGGGCGCTGAGCCTCCGCTCAGAGGCATAAGCGCCAATTTCACGATGGAATTCAGCGCCCATCTTGCCGACTTCTCCCATGTCCCCCAAAATCAGAATGGCGCGGCCATTTTGGTTGGCCAGAAGGTCGATCGCGGCCCGAACCGAATCCGGGTTGGCGTTGTAGCTATCGTCGATGACGGTTGCTCCTAGGATCGATGTCCGCATAACGCCCCGACCTGATACCGGTTGGAAGTTTCTAAGGCCTTTTTGTATGGCCTCCAAGGGAACCCCGAGGGCGATAGCCGCGGTCGCAGCGGCGGCTGCATTGTGGGCGTTGTGTTCGCCGGCCAGATGGACCTCGCAGGTGAGGCGTCCCTTTGGCGTCTCGAGGCGAAGCTCTAGCCCTTCTGGCATTCGTTTGAACGCTGCCTTGACGGCCGCTGGGTGATGAAATCCAAAGTCCATGATGGTTCGTTGTCCCGCCAGTTGTCGCCAGATCGGGGCGCAGGGATCATCTGCTGGGAATACCGCCACTCCGTTATGCGGGAGGGCGGTGATCGAGGCACCATTCTCGTGGGCGGTGGCCTCGACGCTGCCCATAAATTCCTGGTGTTCGCGCTGGGCGTTATTGACCACGGCGATTTGGGCCTTGGCGCGTTGCGCGAGAATGGCAATTTCTCCGGGGTGGTTCATGCCCAGTTCGAGGACGGCATAGCGGTGGCTTTCTCTCAGGCGAAACAAAGTGAGTGGGAGTCCAATCTCGTTGTTAAGGTTTCCTCGGGTGGCCAAACGCCCATCCTCGCCAGCTTCTTCAAGGAGGATGGCGGCCAGCATTTGAGTGACGGTCGTTTTGCCGTTGCTTCCGGTGACGCTGATGATCGGTATCTTGAAACGGGATCGCCAGCCGGCTGCCGCAGCGCCCAAAGCCGCCCGAGTATCTTGAACGATGATCTGAGGGACATCGATGGGGAGTTTTTTTTCGACGACCAGAGCCACTGCGCCTTGTTCTATCGCCTGATCGGCAAAGTCATGGGCATCAAAGCGTTCTCCTCGAAGGGCAAAAAAGAGCGCGTGATCAGCGACACTTCGTGTGTCTGTTGAGACCTGATTGAAGGAACAGTCTGCGCCAAAGAGCGTTGCTCCTTGGAGGAGGGCGGTTAGCTCAGAGAGTCTCATCATGGAGTCTTGGAGTCTAGTCATGATGCTATCAAGTTAGGGTCTCAATGAGGAGACGTAGACAAGAGATGTTGGGACTCATGAGTGGCTTTTTGCAGTCGATCATGGATGGCCCGCCAGGCCTCTGTTGTAGGAGGCTTTTGAACCAGAATCAGATCACAGGCCTCGCTATCGAGTGCCCTGAGGGTGCTGTAGAGGATTTTGCCGAAGGCGTTCGCGTCCCTTGGCATGCTCACTCGAAGGGTGGTTTTAATCGCCGTTTTCGCGAAGTCATCATCGAAGCACATGAGAGCAATCTGGCGTCCGGAAAAAAGGGTCCAGAGCCCTCTATCAAAGGCTTCTTGATCGATCACGAGTACCGCTGTATCAGGGGCATAGTGAGAGGCTAGGAGGCCCGATGCCCTGATGTGACTGTCTTCTTGCGGCGTTTTGATGGTCTTTCGAGTAACCCGTTCAAGTTGTTTCTGGGTAATGGCGCCGGGCCGGAGGAGCAAAGGCGCCTCCTCGAGGAGACTGATAATGGTTGATTCGAGCCCCACTTCGCAAGAGCCGCCATCGAGAATGATCTCAAGACCTTCGGGGAATTCGGTTTTGACATGTTCAGGCCGTGTTGGGCTCACACGGCCGAAGCGATTGGCCGAGGGTGCTGCGACGCCACCGCCAAAACTCCTCAGCATTTCACGTGCAACGGGATGGGAAGGGACCCGCAGTCCGATGCTGTCCTGACCGCCAGTCACTTCGTCAGGGGCCTCTCCCCGGGCGAGAATGAGGGTCAAAGGGCCTGGCCAAAAAGCGGCCGCGAGGTCGTAAGCAATGTCTGGGATATCCCTCGCCCATCCTGTGATCTCAGCGGTCTCGCCGAGATGGACAATCACGGGGTGATCAAGAGGCCGACCCTTAAGCTCAAAAATCGCTCTGACAGCCATGGGTTGCCTTGCATCGGCGCCAAGACCATAGACCGTCTCGGTGGGAAAGGCGACAACCCCACCGGCTCGGAGTTCATCGACAGCGCGCTGCATCTCTTGGGGGGATGGCATCGGTTGCGCCCTCAATGCGTTCCCGTGCCTTTTTGAATAAATTCGATCTTGTAGCCGTCGGGGTCTTCGAGAAAGGCAATGACCGTGTTGCCAAATCTCATGGGACCGGCTTCTCGGATGATTTTGCCGCCGCGATGGCGAGCCATCTCACACGCCTTAGCGGCATCCGCCACCTCGATGGCGATGTGTCCGAAGCCACTTCCCAGATCGTAGTGGGGTGTTTCCCAGTTATGGGTGAGCTCAAGGACCGTAGCACTCGATTCATCTTCATAACCGACGAAGGCGAGGGTGAATTTTCCATCGGGATAGTCTTGGCGGCGAAGGAGACGCATCTCTAAGACGTCTTGGTAGAAGCGGAGGGAGCGGTCAAGATCGCCGACCCGAAGCATGGTGTGCAAAATTCTCATAGTGTGGGCCTCGATCAGAACATCAATATCGAAGGCTCGCTGGCCAGGGGTTGGTCTCGCGCTTGCCTTAACAATGTATTAAAGGGTGTCATGAGGTCCATCTCATGGTGGGGTTCGGGTGTTAATGATGCTGTCCAGCGTTCTTTCTCTTAAAAAATCCCGAATCTTTTCAGCATCCCCAAGGGTTCGGTAGGGTCCCAATTCAACCCGGTACCAGGTCGAAAAATCAAGGTGGATCATCGCCACGGCGGCCTTTATTGTTTCCGCGGTCTCAAGCTTATCTTTTAAAGACAAGGCGTCTTGTTTTGATTTAAAAATCCCGGCTTGAATGTAAAAACGACCTTCGGTGGGCGGTCGCCCGATGCGGATGTTGCGCGCTTCCTCAATGATATCGGGTTCACTCACTCGGCGCTCCTGGTCTTCAAGGATTCTGAAGAAGGTGAAGTGAGTCGGCGTCTTGGGGATCAAGGACTCTGCCATGATCGATGGATTCAAGGGGGACTTTGTTCCAAGTTGGATGAAGAGCCCCACCAGGACGATGGCGGTCACGGCAAGAACGATCATGCCGATGCGGCGGGTATGCCACGGGCTTCGCGTGGGCGTTGCCTTAAAGTTCGGGACGCGGTATTTGAGATCTTTCGCCATGGCTTACATCGTCTCGGGTGCTGAGACATCAAGGAGTCTAAGCCCATTAGCGATGACCTGTCTGGCAGCGCTGATCAGGGTCATGCGGGCATGACGGAGCGCATCGTCGGGGACTAAGAACTGATGGGCGTTGTAATAACCGTGAACATCAGCGGCGAGCTCCCTCAAGTAATGGACCAAGTGATGTGGCGCATGTTGCAGGGCAGACTGTTCGATCAGTTCCTGAAATCGGCTCAAGGTCACTAGCAGGGCGGATTCATGAGGCTCTGTCAGAAGAGAGAGCTGCTTCATACCTTGTTGGCGGTCAAAGGTCAGTCCCTTTTCCTCCAGTTGTTTGAACACACTGCAGATGCGGGCGTGAGCATACTGGACATAATAAACGGGGTTTTCGTTCGTTCTGGACGTGGCCAGCTCGAGATCGAAGTCCATGTGTTGGTCTGATTTCCTCATCACATAGAAAAATCTTGCAGCGTCTTTACCGACTTCCTCGCGCAATTCCCTGAGGGTGACAAATTCACCTGAGCGGGTCGACATCTGAACTTTTTCTTCACCACGATAGAGAACGGCGAACTGGACCAGCAAGACCTCCAGCTTCTTCTCATCGCCGCCTAAAGCTTCAATGGCTGCCCGAACTCTTGGGATATAGCCGTGATGATCTGCACCCCAGATATCAATGATCTGGTCAAAGCCTTGTTCAAGTTTTAAGAGGTGGTAGGCAATGTCGGAGGCAAAGTAGGTCATTTGCCCATTCTCTCTGACAACCACCCGATCCTTTTCATCGCCAAGCCGAGTGGAAGCAAACCAGGTGGCTCCGCCTTCCTGATAGAGGAAGCCAGCCTGCTGAAGTCGGTCGAGGGATCGTTGAACGGCGCCGGCCTCGGTGAGACTGCGCTCTGAGAACCACGCGTCGTAGTGAACGCCGAAGGCGCTAAGATCATCTCGAATGTCTTCGAGTATGCTGTTGAGGCCGGCATCAAAAAGGGTTCGATAGTGGACCTCTCCCAGAGAAGACTTGGCTTTGAGA
>Ga0194037_1000950_pt1 | contig 21952 bp, 17 predicted proteins | sample JunL306m_MetaG_FD_148653 | JGI IMG/M metagenome (GOLD analysis project Ga0194037, IMG submission 148653) | Anoxic zone freshwater microbial communities from boreal shield lake in IISD Experimental Lakes Area, Ontario, Canada - Jun2016-L304-6m | ecosystem: Environmental > Aquatic > Freshwater >...
CATCAATGAAGCGGTCTAGGTGTCTCCGTCCATTTTGGGTTCCATCTCGAAGTAGCACCTCTACATCCAGAGACAAGTAATCTTCAATCTCGCAGATTAGGTCAACTAGTGGCCCTCCCGCCCGTGAACGTAGGCGACGAAGATCCGCAGCAAAATTGGTTAAGCGTGTGTACCCAATCTGGGTGAAAGCACTTTTATCAGCTTCTCCAATTTCATCAAGAGCTTCAATCAAACTTCCAGAGAACTGGTCATCGGCTTCTTCACTCATTGGATTACCGGCAGCAATCTTGGCAATGAAGGTCTTTGAATTCTCACGGGATTTATCACTCATAGAGCGTGAATAACGCCCCAAGGCAGCAATATCCGCCGCTCCTAAGTTGATTCGTGCGCCAGCAAGGTGGCGCATCAGGGCAGCGCCGGATTCGGGGTCCGTGACAATTCGCAGTAAGGAGATGACATCGGCAACCTCTGCGACATGGATAAGCCCACCTACACCCAGAACTTCTACGGGAATATTGGCGGCGCGTAATGCAAGTTCGATATCGGGAATTTGAGTTCGTACACGTGCAAGGACTGCAAAAGATGACCGCTTATTTTCGGGCAGCGCTTCTCTTTCTGGACTAAACCACATAGGGGCGAAGTATTCGGCAATCGCAATTGCTTCTGCTTCTTGAGTCTCGAATACTCCGCATGCCAAATCACCTGGGCCTGCGTCGATACGTGCGACAAGGGGTGCAACCTGGACCTTTGCCTCTTGGCGAATTTGCCCGGAAATTTCATTTGCCAGAGTCAAGATGACGTGATCATTACGGAAAGTTGTTGAAAGTGAGAATTGAGCCGCACCTTTTTGATCCACGTTCTTTGGGAAATGGGAAGCGAATGCTCCGATCGTGCCAGCCGAGGCTCCGCGCCATGTGTAAATCGCCTGACACGGGTCACCTACCGCCATCACAGGATGGCCTTGGCCAAAGAGGGCGGAGAGCATTCGAACTTGAGATTGCGACGTATCTTGATATTCGTCAAGCAATACAACTTTATAACGCTCGCGCTCGAACTGTCCTACCTCGGGAACTTCTACGGCTACCTTTGAGGCCAAGAACATCTGATCATCAAATGAGAGTTGGCCATTCTTTTGTCGCCGCTCAATGAAAGAGGCAACCATGGGCAGGATAGAGATTCGTTGGTTGAGTACCTTCTGAACTTTGCGAACCTCATCATTTAATTTAGTGTCCAATGAGTCTATGTGATCAAGGATTTTCAGAGACTCGTGAATAATTTGATCAGCGCTGCATTGGTGTTCCAACATGTATTTGGTTAAACCAATAACATCGGAAATTACCGTGCTAGCCGCACTCTCTGATCTGAAATCTGGATCATCCCAATTGTGCACGAGTTCGGCTGCCATCTGCCATACGGCTGCGTCCCCTATCGGGTCATCTGCGGCATCGATTCCAAAACGAATTGCTTGCTCACCAAGGAGGCGTCCGGCGTAGGAGTGGTAGGTCATGACAGCAGCGTCAATAGCTGTGTTTTTGGGCAAAAGACCCGCAGTGCGAAGTTGGCGCAAACGGCTTCGAATTCTTATACCGAGTTCACCTGCTGCCTTTCGCGTAAAAGTAAGGCCTAGAATTTCATCTGGCGTGACCAAGCCATTGGCAACCAAGTAAAGAACGCGGGCGCTCATTGTCTCTGTTTTGCCAGATCCCGCACCGGCTATGACAACGGATGGCTCGAGTGGTGCAGCAATAATCAGCGCCTGCTCTGGCGTAGGCATACGAACTTTGCTATCAACTTTCGCAATTTCCTTTGCAATATCCGAGGGTGAATACTTGATTACTGGAGTCACTCCATCACCGCCCGACCATCACTTTGAATAGGGCAGACATTTCGCAGCGTGCAATCTCTGCAGCGTTTATTTGCCACGGCCAGAAAAGTTGCAGCACCCATGCCGTCGGCAATTTCAGCAATTTCAGCTTTTACGGCATCAACGTCAATGGGAGGCTGGTGGCGTGAAGTGCCATCTTTGCCGTCGGCAAGGTAAACAAGTTCCGCGCCACCAGAGATTCTGCTCTCGTGAAGAGTATCGAATCCACCTTCTATAATTGCCAGTTGATATGCCTGCATCTGTTTATTCACTGTGGCATCCGCAATTAAAATAACTGTTTTCCCTGTTTTGAAATCGATGACATAGAGTTCGCCCTCGGCGTTGACTTCAAGACGATCAACGCTTCCGCGGATTTGTGCCCGGCCTACAACTACATTGAAATTGGCTTCAACGCCAACAATTGTGTTGGTACGGGCCGAGTGATAGCGGACAAATCTATGGATCATCTCAACGGCACGATCGAGTTGCATGGAACTCACCCATCCAGTTGAAGGATCAATGAGTTTCCATGCCGATTGCAACTTGGCGACTAAATCGGCCTCCGTCAGCGTTGCATCCTCTTCCATAAGGGCGGCAAAGGCATGAATAGCTGACCCTAAAACTTGAGCAGTACTGTCGCCATTTTGTCCGCCACTCTTTTCAAGAAACCACTTCACTCCGCATTCGATGAAACTCTCAGCGCTACTTGGTGAGACGGGCACTAATGCTCCGGGGGCAACGATTGGAGCATCGCTGCTAATTGGTGCAACACCCGCCCATGAATCAACGTCGGCCTCCTTGAGGCCTTCGGTCTCCAAACGCTTCAAAATTTGCGCTGCGATATCGCGATTTCCCGCATAAAGTTCGCTGCGTAAAGTCGCCACAAGCGCCGCTGGGGTCATGGGACGCGGCACTGCGGTCATAACCGGGTCCGTGCTCCATTCACCCAATACGTGAGTTGCTATCTCCTCGAAGTAGGCCGATGGTTCGTCGTCTTCTCTTTGCACTGCCGAGGCAATGAGTTGCTTCTTTGCTCGCGTGAGAGCCACATATAAAAGGCGACGCTCATCCTCCACTAATCCGCTTGCCGTGAGTGCGTCCAATTCTTTCCGAGCCATGCTTCCATGGCGAACTCGCTCAACTAAGCGTTCTGAGCCAAGTAAAGAACCGCGCTGACGTAAGTTCGGCCATGCACCCTCTTGTAATCCAGCGACTGCAACTATCTCCCACTCGCGACCCTTGGAAGAATGCACCGTCAAGATTTCAACAACATCGGGACGTTGCCCTTTGGCGGTAATGACATCGCCCAAAATATTCTCTTGCGAAATCTGACGAATAAAACTTTGGGCTTTGGAATGCGGAAATCGCTCGGCGAATCGTCGGGCAGCCTCGAAGAGTTGCATCATGGCATCTAGATCGCGATCTGCAGATGCTCCACGAGTTCCGCCGCGCAAAGCTTGACGTCGCCAACTCTCCGATAATTTCTGGCCATCACTGGTCGTGGCGTTATTCCATATCTCCCACAAAAGATCCTCTGCCTGTGTGCCACTTCGACGAATTACTTTGCGCGCTTTACTAAGCAGGTCATGAATACGCGTTAATGAATCTGCGCCTTCAATAAAAATCTCGCCTTTGTCGATAGCAGCAATAAGCATCTCGCTGCCAGATCGTTGATCATCCACATCGCGAGCTGCAATCATTGCCCTGCGAATTCGCCGAAGTGAGACAGAATCTGCTCCGCCGAATTGCGCCAGCAGCAACTTCTCACAATTATCGAGAGTGAGCTTTTTATCCTCCGTTGCGATCTGCGCAAGTAAAAGGAATGGAGTTATCGCAGGGTTTCCTGAAAGCGCGGCTATCTCGGATGCAACGGGTATCCCAGCTTGGGAAAATGCCCGACGCAACACAGAAGCCCCAGCACCGGGGGTACGAAGGACCACTGCCATCTGATTCCATGGAGTGTTATTAATCAAGCGGGCGTGGCGAAATTGGTAGGCGATGAATTGTGCTTCCTCGCTGGCAGACCTAAAGCGCCCAACAATTATGCTTTGATCCTCAGCATTTAAAGGTTCAACCGAACACACGCGTTTGCGTTGAGGCGCGCTCCCACGAAACTCCCCCGCAACAACTTGAGCTAGGTCAAAGATCTCAGGGACGCTACGAAAGCTCTCATAAAGAACAATCTGCTTTCCCTTTTGGGCATACCAATCTAGTTCGGCGCTTAATTGGTCGGGATCGGCTCCGCGGAAACGTCCTACCGCGCTATCGCCATCGGCGCACAGCACAACATCACTACCAACAAGTTCGCGCAACAACTGACGTTGGGCTGGATCACTCTCTTGAAACTCATCTACCAGGATCGTTGTGAAGCGCGCCCGCAGTTCGTCACCTATCTTCGGGTGTGCCCGCAGATGGTAATAAGCTTCCGCAACAATCTGACTCGGATCAATGCGTAACTTCGCATCGCCCGCGGAATCTGTCTGCAAATCCATAACATCTTGATATTGCTTCCAAAAGATTGCCGCTGATTCCCAATATTTCTCGCCGTGCTCTTTGCCCAACTGTGATAATTGATTTGCAGTTAAGTTGCGCTCAGATGCGCGAAGAATAAGATCTCGCAATTCTCTTACGAAACCATTCGTAGTTAGCGCCTTCTCTAAATCTGATGGCCAATAATTCTTACCCAAAGCGATGTCGCCATCCAAGAGATCGCGGATAAAACTTTCCTGTTCTGGGCCTGACATAAGAATCGGTTCAGATGCGCTTTCAACTGATTTCATCTTCAATATCGAAAAAGCTAGTGAGTGAAATGTTCTGGCAATCGGTTCCTTCATGATCGCCGTAGTTCGAAGGGCTACGGCGTCACGCAGTTCGGAAGCACGTTCGCGTCCATAGGTCAGCATCAAAATTGTGTTGGGGTCTTGCCCCTGACGAACTCGATCAAGCGCGGCCTCAATAAGGAGTGTCGTCTTGCCGCTTCCTGGTCCTGCCAATACAACAAGTGGAGATCCACTGTGAGATATAACTTCTTGTTGAGCACGCGTAAATATCAACTCCTTGGTCTCCAAGGGACGGCGGATCAAAGATCCAACCTGTGCGCCGACATCTTTACTCACGGAAGCCATTCAACCCGACAGCGGTGACATTGCCCCGCAATTGAGCGCCAAGGCAAGGCTCAAAAGTGAGCTATTTATTTCCCATTCCATGAACGCCCGGATACTCCGCCGATAAATCAAAAGATAAAATCTCACCGGGCAGATCCCTTAAAACGTGGGTCTCATCAGTATCCGAGACGGCGACATAGAGTTTGTCTAAATTGGGGCCACCGAAAGTGCAGTCATAGACTCCTCGGCCTTGGATGTCGATCACTTTAGTAACCTCATGTGTTTGGAGATTTACACGAAGAATGCCTTCTCCGTAAGCCATCGCAACCCACGCAAACCCGACATTATCTACCACAAGCCCGTCAGGCGTCGATCCAGTGGGAAGTTGAATGCGGTCTAAGAGTTCTACCTCTCCCGTAGTCCGCACAATACTAATTCGATCCGCAAAAGTTTCGGCAATAACAATTCTATTTTCATCGATACGGGAAATTCCATTGGCAAAAATCATTCCAGAAATAGGAAAGTCGACAACCCCATCCCTGACTCTTCCGATCGTTGCCGATGCAGGCGAATCTTTTTCAGGATTAAAGCCATACGTGCCAATCCAGATCGTAGTGTCAGGATCCACCAACATGTCATTAGCTGGAAATACCCAACCCTCGCTTAAATCAGCGTAAACAGTGGCAGTGCCTGCGCTGGTAATTTCAACAACTTCTCTTCTTTCGCAATTAACGGCGAGTAAATTGCCTTCGTTCGTCCAACCAATTCCTGAAACCTGGGGTTGTACGCTGGCTTGCACATGCAATAATCCTGAATCGACGTCACCTCGATACACCTTGCCGGCCAACACATCAGAAAACCACAAATCTCCCTCATGCCAGCGCAGTGCTTCGGGAAACCCAATCCTGGAAAAAACAGGTACTGGATTCACACCTAGAACCTGGCGGACATTCCACCGTCAACGGTAATAGTTTGCCCAGTCAGGTAGGTGTTAGACGGACTTGCAAGCCAAGCAATAGCATGAGCAATCTCAATGGGCTGGGCGCCTCGAAGTATCGGTAGGCGCTTGTTGCGTAAGTAGACCTCTTTAAACCAATCGGATTCCATCTCATCCTCGCCATCGGTTATGGACATTCGAGTTGAGACAAAACCAGGCGCCAGTGCATTAACCAAGATTCCAAATTCAGCCAATTCAATAGCCGCCGTGCGAGTTGCCGCTTCTAATCCGCCTTTACTCACATCGTATGCAGTGGAAGCCGGCTCGCTTTGTTTGCCGTGGATACTCGTTATGTTCACGATTCGGCCGTAATTTTGCTTGACCATTAAATCCCCAATAAATTTCATAAGAAAAACGGGTGCGTGCAAATTCACATCAAGAGTTTGCAAATATAGGTCGCGGTCTAAATCTAAAAGCATATTCAGATGGGAAACACCCGCAACATTGATGAGGATATCAATTTTCCCAAATTTCTCTTTTGTGCTTTGGACTGCCTTCTCAAGAGATTGCAGATCGGCTAGGTCGACAAGAATGCTCTCCTGATTAGGCTTTGTCGGTACAGCCTCGAGATCGAAAGCCATAACTGTGGCGCCCATTTCAAGAAACAGATCTGCCGTAGCCCTTCCTATTCCATTGGCCCCACCTGTTATGACGGCTACCTGCCCATCGAATTGGCTCATTTTTCCCCCATTAGCAATGTGAATGCCGCAGTACCTGGAGCCGGTTGAAAAATCTCCATAGTTATTCCATCAGGATCTCTCAAGTACAGTCCCGCCCCTCCTGCATTTGCTCCAGTATCCACTGCAACTGGTCCGGAAAGAAATATTATCTCCTCATTCTTAATCTTTTCATACATCGCATCAAGGTCTGAAACCATGAAACAAAGGTGAGCGTTTCCGACGCGTCGTGGCTCGAGGTGAGTTTCAATAACAGTTGGTGTCACAAATTCGAAGAGCTCAATAATGTGATGGCCCGCGGGATCACTCAAATGCGCCATTTTTACGCTTGCATCAGGGTAACCAACTATCTCAGCAAAATACCCACCGGCTTTCTCTTGTTGCATAATTACCGTGCATCCAAGAATTCGAGTATAGAAATCAATTGATCGGTCCAAATTGCTTACAGTCAGACCGGTATGTTGTATCGCTCCATGTACCACCACTGCTATTTGCTCACTTTCTGTTGGATTTCACGTGTTACCGGACAATAAGAAACTTATTTCTTCGGCATCATTCTCCCTTGACTGAGCCGGCAGTAAGACCTGTGATGAAGTAGCGCTGTCCAAAGATGTAAACGATAACCAATGGAATTGTGGCAATGGTCATTCCCGCCATGATGGTAGGAATTGAAAGAGAATATCTACTCTGAAATCCGGTGATCCCAACCATTAAAGTCTTCTTTTCGTCACTTTGTAGAAAAACTAAGGCGAGCAATAACTCGTTCCAAGCCCATAAAAGATTGACCACCGCCAAAGTTATCAATGGTGGCCCTGAGAGTGGAAGCACAATTGCGGTGAACGTTCGAATATCTGAAGCGCCATCAATTTCTGCAGCTTCCATGAGGCTAGCTGGGATTGCTCTAAAAAAATTCGTTAAGAGGTAGATGGAGAATGGCAGCATCAGTCCCACGTAGACCAGTATCAACATACGAAAAGTAGATATCCAGCCCAGTCTTGCGCCAAGAGTAAAGAGCGGAATCAGCAGCACTACAGGAGGAACAACCATCAAGGAGATGAGGATCCCCAAAACAGAGTCGCGACCTTTCCACTTCCAGTGGGAAAAACCCCATGCAGCTGTCGCAGCCATTATGACCGTCAAGGCGACCGCGACCAATGTAACAAGCAGGCTGTTTCTAAACCACGTAGGGAATTGATCATTCCACGCAGCTTTGTACCCGCCAAAACTCAGATGTGTAGGTATAGACCACGGTGATTTTAAGAACTGCTCCTGAGTTTTTAACGAGCCCGTGATCATGAGATATCCCGGTATGAAGGCTAAGGCGGAAATCAACATTAAAATCAACTGACGAGAAGTCACGCCAGCTTTGGATATTAGAGTGAGTTTTCTACTCATGAGAGTTCCCCGAATTCGAGTTCTTTTGAATCTTTAGGAAACCAACTATGAAAACCAGAGTTGCAAGCAGTAATAAAAGTGCTGCTGTCGCTGCAAGTTCAGGAGATTTGTTTTGGAAGGCACTTCTGTATATATAAAGTTCGGATACTACTGTGGCGTTGCCAGGTCCACCCTGGCCGTTCGTCATCACGTAGACATAATTGAAAACCCACGAAACCATAACAATCGCTTCATTAATTATGTAAAAAAGGATGACTGGTTTCAGTTGCGGAAGCGTAATTTTCAAGTGAAGGCGAAAGAAACCTGCGCCATCAATGCGTGCCGCTTCCAGTGTTTCCAAAGGTAACGAGATTAAGCGGGCCAAAATAAGAATGGTTCCGAATCCAACTTCTTTCCAAATGATAATTGCGCTCATGGTCCAAAGTGCCTGTCCTGGATCACCCAACCAATCGAGAGCTAAACTGTGAAAGCCAAGCGCCCTAAGCGCCGAATTCAGGGCACCATTTAATTGTAATAACTGCCCGAAAACTACCCCAACAACAGGAATCGGGAGAATGTAGGGCAGGAATACAGCTGAGCGATAGAACTTCATCCCTCTTCTAGTTTCAAAGAGCAAGACTGCACATAAAAAACTTAGAATCGCCAAAATTGGTACGGTAAAAAGAAGTAAGAAGTTGTGAAAGATCGCAATATGAAAAAGTGGATCGGTAAGTACAAGCCGGAAGTTATCCAGCCCAACCCAAGCTCCTTGATATTTAAATGACTGTTGCACTAAATCAACAATTGAGTATCCAAAAATTACAACGACACATAATGCCGCTGGCAATATCCAGAAAAACGGTCCGGAGCCTTTGATACGAGAAGTCACCGCCCCTATGACTCTAGGGGCGGTGACTGCGTTCTCGGTTGGTGCGGTTTTGATCATTTACTCCAAGCGGTGAAGTTCTTCACAAGATTACGATCTGTCTTGCGCAATCGCTCCATCAGCGCCTGCATATCTGCAGCTGCTTGCTTGCCTGTCTTGGTTCCCTTAAGCACCAACTGGACATTTGCAAAAACTGCATCAGTGTCTAGTTGAGCGGGGATGAAGTTCTCTAAGTACGGCCCACCAGGCATTGCGCTTTGAAATAGTGCTTTCTTTACTGGATCTTTTACGCCATTTAGATCAAAGCGATCATCCGCAGGCATGGATCCGGTGCGTACAAACCAGTTATCCAATTGAGCTTTCTCATGCGAGAACATCAAGAAGTCAGCTGCAACTTCCTTGTTCTTACTCCATTTGGTGATACCAATTGTCTGCGATGTGCTGCCCATCTTGCCAGCGAAAGGACCATTGCCCCATTTTGGCATTGCCATAACAACAACCTTTGATGCGCCCACTGCGTTTGCGAAGTTGGGTGCATCGGGGCCAGCAACAACAGTCATTGCAGCCTTTCCATCTTTCCAAAGCTGTTGTGCTTGGTAGAGTTCAAGTGAGTTGATATCTGTGTTCCAACATTTGTGTTGTTGAGTTTCCTGTAGTCGTGTCCACCAGTCAGCATGCATTGGGTCAGTGAATTTCTGAGTTCCCGTAACAGCGGCCACTACATCCTTGCTTGAGGATACGGATTGAGCACCGAGGATGGAATACAACCAGCCACCAAACCAACCATCTTTCACGCCACCTGCAAGTGCTGGAACTCCCTTTGCACTTAACACGTCGCAAGTATTAAGAAGGTCTTTCCACGTAGTTGGAACTTTCAGACCGTATTTACTCAATACATCAGTGCGAGCCAGTACAGGAAATGAAGGATTTAAATACCACGGTGCAGTCCAAATCTTGCCTTGGAAACTTTCCTCTGTACTTGCATTTACATAGTGCTTGAGTTCAGTGGCGGGAATGTAATCTGAAACCGCCGCAATTTGACCATCCCAGCCAGGTTGCTGAGCATAAATTCCACCCCAGAAGTATTGAAGATCTGGGCCTTTTTTAGCTGCTGCTGCGGCTGCAAATGCTGGGACTAAACCATCCGTTGTCTGAAGCACCGTTTTAATTGTTACATTCGGATGCTTCACCTTGTAAGCCTTCACAGTATCTGCGACCCAAAGCTTTGCCCCTGGTGCTTCCTGATCGCCCCACCACCACATGGTGAGCGTGACTGGACCCGTTGGAAAGGCTTTCTTGAGTGATACGGATGCCGATGCATTCGTGAAACTGAGTGTTGATAAGAGAGCTGCAACCATGCAGCCCGCGACAAATGCTTTACTTCGATTTTTCATATGAACCTCTCGACAGCCTTAGGACCGCATCGACTTTGCCTACAATTGGAAAGTCTCCAGTACGGTAACAATCTATGTATTAGGCGCTTAAGTCAAGGTTTTCGGGGGTTTTCCCTAGGGGAATTCGCACTCGCTCCCGCCAAAATAGTCAGTATTACCCGTAAAGTATTTAGGAATTAGGGACGCTTACAATGAACATACGGCAATTGGCACGCATAAAGAACGATTCTGGCTTCATCGCAGCTCTAGACCAGAGTGGTGGAAGTACCGCTAAAGCCCTTCGACTCTATGGAATTAATCCCGATGCCTACGCCAATGAAGCGCAGATGTTTGACCTCATTCATCAAATGCGAACTCGAATTATTAAGAGCCCGATCTTTACCTCACGAAGAATTCTTGGCGCCATTCTTTTTGAAATGACCATGGATAGAACAATCGATTCAATGGGTTCGGCCGAGTATTTATGGGAGAAAAAAGCGATCGTGCCATTCTTGAAAGTGGACAGTGGTTTGCTTGAGGAATTTCAAGGTGTGCAATTGATGAAGCCGATCCCAAACTTGTCAGCGCTGTTAACTCGTGCAAAAGATCATCACATCTTCGGAACCAAAATGAGGTCTGTGATTAGATTGGCTGATGCGCTCGGGATTGCATCTGTAGTCAATCAGCAGTTCATTACCGCCAATGAGATTTTAGAATCTGATCTAGTCCCAATAATTGAACCAGAAGTAGATATAGCCAGTGCTCAGAAATATGAATCTGAAGTACTTTTACTTGCCAGCCTTTTACATCACTTAGACGCCCTCAAAGATGGCCAACATGTCATGCTTAAGTTGACACTACCCACTATCCCTGGATTTTATTCAGAGCTCATTGATCATCCGCGAGTACTCAGGGTTGTCGCTCTATCGGGTGGCTATAGCCGCGATGAAGCCAATCGTCTGCTCGCGCAAAATCCCAACCTCATTGCAAGCTTTTCACGAGCCCTGACAGAAGGCCTGCAGGCAAATCAGAATGAAGAGGAATTTGATAAAACTTTGGATGCTTCCATTGAGAGTATCTACCAAGCTTCAATCAAAGAGGTCGAGTAGCGAAAATCTAGTTCGGCTCGAAAGTACCTTCGAACATTTTCGCGAGTTCATCCCGAGCATTATCTGGAGTAATGATCCATTGCTGAAAATCACCGCCAGTAAATGTAAATATATAAGCGGGGCGCTTGCGATAAACAGCAACGAAGTGCTTACCCTTGCGCAGCCGCCATGTGCCAAGTGCGACAACATAAGGAATTCCCGTGCCTGGTGCACGAACTCCGCGTAAGACTTTGCGGGTCCAGGCATTCTCAACAGGCTTTACCGAGAGTAAATCCTTATATTTCACGTGAATATTCTTGTGGAATCCAAAGATCTTCTCAGAACGTGAAAGTGACAAAATGACATACGTTCCAAAACGTTCAACATGCGGCATGTGAGTTAATCCGTACCTGATTCCATTGCTGCACGATTGAGTGGGACATTTGCATCTGGACTTTTCTTGTTGTTAGAGGAGGCAATTGCATCTGCCCCTCCGTTTTCAAGTTGGCCAATCAATTGAAAATGTCCATCTCCGAGTTGACCTTGTGCACGATAGAGCTCGAGCTTGGCGCGAGTATCCGCAATATCAAGATTTCTCATCGTCAGTTGCCCGATGCGATCAACGGGACCAAAAGCCGAGTTTTCAGTGCGCTCCATGGAAAGTTTCTCAGGGTGATAACTAAACGCTGGACCCGTTGTATTGATAATAGAGAAATCATCGCCGCGACGAAGGCGGATTGTGACTTCACCACTCACAGCGGAGGCAACCCATCGTTGAAGTGATTCTCGAAGCATCAGTGCTTGTGGATCAAGCCAACGTCCTTCATAGAGCAAACGCCCGAGGCGCCGACCTTCTGCATGGTAATTAGCGATGGTGTCTTCATTGTGAATTGCGCTGATCAGGCGTTCGTATGCAATGAACAAAAGTGCCATTCCTGGCGCTTCATAAATTCCACGGCTCTTAGCTTCAATAATTCTATTTTCAATTTGATCGGCCATACCAAGTCCGTGACGACCACCGACCGCATTCGCCTCTTGCATAAGCGCGACTGAGTTTGTGAACTCTTTGCCGTTGATCGAAACTGGGCGGCCTTGAACAAATGCAATCGTGACATCCTCTGTTGCAATCTTTACGGATTCGTCCCAAAAACGTACACCCATGATTGGGTCAACAATTTCTAGGGAAGTATCAAGATTTTCTAGCGTTTTGGCTTCGTGGGTTGCACCCAAGATATTTGCATCCGTTGAATAAGCCTTTTCTACGCTGTCGCGATAGGGCAACTTGTTATCTACAAGCCACTCCGACATTTCCTTACGTCCACCAAGTTCGCGTACGAAGTCGGCATCCAGCCAAGGCTTGTAGATGCGAAGGTTTGGATTGGCAAGAAGGCCATAACGATAAAAACGTTCGATGTCGTTGCCTTTATATGTGGAGCCGTCTCCCCATATTTCAACGTTATCTTGCAACATTGCGCGGACCAATAACGTGCCAGTTACTGCACGACCCAACGGTGTGGTGTTGAAATACTGCTTTCCGCCTGAGCGAATGTGGAAGGCTCCGCATGCAATGGCAGCCAGACCTTCTTCAACAAGGGCTTCTTTGCAATCTACGAGTCGTGAAAGTTCTGCGCCATATGCCTTAGCCCGAATCGGCACCGAGTCAATATCGGGCTCGTCGTACTGGCCAAGGTCTGCGGTGTACGTGCAAGGGACTGCGCCTTTTGCTCGCATCCATGCAACCGCTACCGATGTATCAAGACCGCCAGAAAAAGCAATACCGACGCGTTCGCCAACGGGCAATGATGCAAGGACTTTAGACATGGGTGCAGTCTAACTGAAGGTGATTACTAGGCGTTGGCTCGTTTAGCGCGCGCCGTAGCACGTGCTCGCTCATCGCCATTGAGGGTCACCTTGCGGATGCGGACAACAGCAGGGGTAACTTCAACGCATTCATCTTCGCGACAGAATTCGAGAGCACCTTCCATGTTGAGTTTCTTAGGCGGAATCAAGCGCTCTGATTCATCGGTACCCGAGGCACGCATGTTGGTGAGCTTCTTTTCGCGAACACAGTTGACGTCCATATCTTCGGTGCGTGAGTTCTCACCAATAACCATGCCCTCGTAAACCTCATCGCCTGGCTCAACAAAGATAGTTCCACGATCTTGTGTTCCATAAAGGGCGTAAGAAGTAACAACTCCCATGCGATCAGAAACGAGGGAACCCGTTCCGCGTGTGCGGATATCGCCGTGCCATGGCTCGTAGCCATCAAAGACGTGGTGGAGCAAACCTGTACCGCGAGTTTCCGTTAGGAACTCCGTACGGAAACCAATAAGTCCACGGGATGGAACTTTGTAATCAAGGCGAACCCAACCAGTTCCGTGATTGACCATTTGTTCCATACGGCCTTTGCGTAGCGCCATCAACTGAGTCAAGACACCCAAATATTCTTCGGGTGCATCAATGGACAAACGCTCCATTGGCTCATTGGTTTTGCCATCAATAATCTTGATAACAACCTGTGGCTTACCAACGGTAAGTTCAAATCCTTCGCGCTTCATGATTTCAACAAGTACAGCTAGCTGAAGTTCTCCGCGACCTTGTACTTCCCATGTATCGGGACGTTCTGTGTTGAGTACACGAAGTGAAACGTTACCTACTAATTCTGCATCTAAGCGGCTCTTTACCTGACGTGCAGTAAGAAGTTTTCCGCTTTTGCCAGCAAGAGGTGATGTGTTGATACCGATTGTCATGGAAATCGATGGCTCATCCACAATGATCAATGGAAGTGCAACGGGATTTTCATTATCGGCAAGAGTTTCGCCCAATGTAATTGTCTCGATACCTGCAACAGCGATGATGTCACCAGGATGCGCTTCAAGAGTTGGCACGCGCTCGAGAGCTTCAGTAATCAAGAGCTCTGAAATCTTCACGCGTTCCATGGTTCCGTCAGTCTTAATCCACGTAACTTGCTGACCCTTCTTGATCACACCTTCACGAACGCGGCATAGCGCTAAGCGGCCAAGGAATGGTGAGGAGTCAAGGTTGGTGACGTGTGCTTGCAATGGTGCGCCTTCGTGATACTCAGGTGCAGGAATTGCGGAGAAGATAGTGTCGAACAAAACATCGAGGTTTTCCTCAACCGGCATTCCGCCGTCGGCTGGACGAGTCAACGATGCGCGACCTGCCTTGGCTGATGCGTATACAACTGGGAATTCGATCTGTTGCTCATTGGCATCAAGATCCAAGAAGAGTTCGTAGGTTTCGTCCACAACTTCAGCAATTCGTGAATCGGGACGGTCTACCTTATTAATAAGCAAAATAACGGGAAGGTTCTTCTCAAGAGCCTTACGCAATACGAAACGTGTTTGTGGAAGCGGGCCTTCAGAGGCATCCACGAGCAAAATAACGCCATCCACCATTTCAAGCCCACGTTCTACCTCGCCACCGAAGTCAGCGTGGCCTGGAGTATCAATAATGTTAACGATGGTGTCTCCGCGCTTTACCGCGGTGTTTTTGGCAAGAATTGTGATGCCCTTTTCGCGCTCAAGGTCCATCGAGTCCATCATGCGCTCTTGGCCTTCACCCTGCTTCTTGTAGGCAGCAAATGCGCCCGATTGCCACAACATGGCATCGACAAGGGTGGTCTTTCCATGGTCAACGTGGGCAATAATTGCCACGTTACGTAGGTTTTCGCGTTTTTTAACAGGCAATCCCGCTAAATGCGCGGTTGATGGCTTTGACATTGTTCCTCAGATTCACTCGATTGTGCTCATGATCAACATCAATAGAGCGAGGTCAGAATACCATCGAGGCTGCTTATCTCTTAAATCGTCCTGTTTTTAGGCGTAGTTAATGATTGGATTGCAGCGGTAATATACGAAAAACTAACAAGGAGCAGGAAATGACTGAGCCAGTCGCAAATCCAGAACTTGGGGCAAAGGTATTTGCCGCCGATCGTGCCCATGTATTTCACTCATGGTCTGCGCAAGCACAGATCGCTCCGATCCCTGTCGCAGGGGCCGAAGGTTCATACTTCTGGGATTACGACGGTAAGAAGTATTTAGATTTCTCTTGTCAATTAGTTTTCACAAATATTGGTCACCAACATCCCAAGGTTGTTAAAGCAATCCAAGAACAAGCGGCAATCCTTGCAACCATTGCACCACAACACGCGAACGTTGCACGTAATGAAGCAGCAGCGCGCATCGTGGAATTAGCTGGACCAAAGTTCAACAAAGTTTTCTTTACCAACGCCGGCGCAGATGCGATCGAAAATGCAATTCGTATGGCTCGCTTGCACACGGGCAAGCAAAAGATATTTTCAACATACCGTTCTTATCACGGTAACACTGGCGCAGCGATTAGTTCCACTGGTGATCCACGCCGCTTCCCTAATGAAAATAGTATCGGTCACGTTCACTTCTGGGGTCCATACCTTTATCGCTCATCGTTTTGGGCAACCACGGAAGAGCAAGAGTGCGCGCGTGCTCTTGAGCACCTAGAACAAACAATTATTTTTGAAGGTCCAAAGACAATCGCAGCGATTCTTATTGAATCTGTACCAGGAACTGCTGGAATCTTGGTGCCACCTAAGGGTTACCTAGAGGGCGTCCGCGCACTGTGCGACAAGTATGAAATCCTCTGGATCGCTGATGAAGTTATGGCGGGCTTTGGCCGTACAGGCAAATGGTTCGCTTTCAAGCACTCAACTGTCGAGCCAGATCTAATCGTCTTCGCAAAGGGAATCACATCAGGTTATGTCCCACTTGGCGGCGTCATCATTCCTGACTACATCGCTAAAACATTTGATGACCGAGTATTTCCTGGCGGCTTAACTTACTCAGGCCATCCCCTTGCTTGCGCAACCGCCGTTGCAACGATTGATGCGATGAAAGAGGAAGGTATGGTCGAACATGCTGCGCATATCGGCGAGACCATCCTTGGCCCTGGACTTCGCGAGTTAGCAAAGAAGCACAAGGTCATCGGAGATGTTCGCGGTGCGGGCGTTTTCTGGGGAATGGATATCGTCACCGATCGCGAATCTCGAGCACCGATGGCTCCATATGGTGCCTCCAGCCCTGCAATGAACGAACTAATTGCGGCGTGCAAGAAGAATGGTTTGATGCCATTTCCAAACTTCAACCGTTTGCATATGACGCCTCCCTGCAATATTTCTGAAGCTGATGCTCGACTTGGTTTAGAGATGTTGGATAAAGCCCTTACTGAAATCGGAAAGCACTACACCGGCGCGTAATAGCAGCAACCGACACGGAGGATTGCATGACGAAGCTGTACGAAAGTATTTCTCAGTCACTTGATGGCGTGCTTAAAGATGGCATGACGCTTGCCGTCGGTGGCTTCGGACTTTCGGGTATTCCTTCAGATCTCATCGAGGCAGTCAGAGATACGGGAGTAAAAGACTTAACTGTCGTGTCCAACAATATGGGCGTGGATGGAAAAGGTCTTGGGCTTTTGCTTGAAAATGGCCAAGTCCGCAAAGTGATTGCCTCATATGTAGGAGAGAACAAACTCTTTGCTGAGCAATTCCTTGCAGGAAAACTTGAAGTTGAATTCAGCCCACAAGGAACCTTAGCCGAGCGCCTTCGATGTGGTGGCGCGGGTATTCCTGCTTTCTACACAAAGACTGGCGTTGGAACACTTGTTGCAGAGGGAAAGCCGCACGCCGAATTCGATGGTGCAACCTACGTGCAAGAGCGTGGCATCGTGACCGATGTAGCACTGGTGCATGCCTATCTTGCTGACACGGCAGGAAACTTGGTGTATCGATATACAGCGAGAAACTTTAATCCTCTGGTAGCAACAGTTGGAAGGGTCACTATCGCCGAAGCCGAACTCATTGTTCCGGCCGGAGAGATTGACCCCAACCATGTAATAACGCCTGGGGTTTTTGTGCACCGCCTCGTTAAGAGCACTGATCGTGATAAAGATATTGAACAGCGCACCGTACGTCCACGCCCCGTCACCGTGACGAACTAGCGTTTCACTTTAAGAATCAAAGGATAGAAACCATGGGTTGGACTAGAGATGAGATGGCCGCGCTTGCAGCGTCAGAATTAAGCGATGGCGATTACGTAAATCTTGGTATCGGCATTCCTACTCTGGTGGCTAATAATTTGCCTGCAGGAGTTTCCGTCACCCTTCAAAGTGAAAATGGAATCTTAGGTATGGGTCAATTCCCATTCGAAGGTGAAGAAGACGCAGACCTCATTAACGCAGGAAAGCAAACAGTGACCCTGATAGATGGCGCATCGATCTTTGACTCCTCAGTTTCATTCGGAATGATTCGTGGCGGCCACGTAAAAGTTGCGATTCTCGGAGCGATGGAGGTCTCGGCAACAGGGGATCTCGCTAACTGGACCATTCCAGGCAAAATGGTGAAGGGCATGGGAGGCGCCATGGATCTCGTTGCTGGCACACCTCGCGTCATAGTTTTGACCGAGCACGTAGCAAAAGATGGCTCTCCAAAAATAGTAAATAAATGTTCACTTCCCCTTACGGGGGTCGGCGTCGTCGATCGAATAATCTCCGACCTCGCTATGTTTGATGTCGACGCCAAAGGACTAGTGCTTCGAAAGCGCGCACCAGGAGTGAGCGTTGAGGAAATTCGGGAAAAAACTCAACCAGAATTTGTTGTTGACGAATTCTAGAAGCAAATCCTTATCTCTTAAAGATGAGCGCATCTCCTTGACCGCCACCGCCGCATAGAGCGGCAACTCCGTAACCGCCGCCCTTGGCTTTGAGTTGATATGCCACATGCAAAGCGAGTCGAGCACCTGACATTCCCAAGGGATGGCCCACCGCAATAGCACCGCCGTGGATATTCACTTTATCTGCAGAGAGTCCCAGCGCATTAGTTGAAGCGATGCCAACTGCAGCAAATGCTTCGTTGATTTCTACAATATCCAATTGACCTATTGAGATTCCCTCTTTTTCAACTGCCAGTTTGATTGCATTTGCTGGTTGCTCGTGAAGTGAAGCATCAGGTCCTGCGACCATGCCTTGGGCGCCAATTTCACAGAGCCAATCAAGACCCAAGGCAATCGCCTTTTCCTTGAGCATTACAACAACAGCTGCCCCTCCATCTGAAATTTGCGAGGCAGAGCCAGCAGTGATCGTTCCTGTAGGTGAAAATGCTGGTCGTAGCTTTGCAAGTCCTTCAAGTGTTGTGTCCGCACGAACGCCTTCATCGGCAGAAAAAATAGTTACATTCCCTTTTCGATCCTTCAGTTCTACGGGGACAATCTCTTCACTAAAAATACCCGTGCTTTGTGCCCTTGCTGCACGTTGATGCGACTCAAAGGCAAAATTGTCCTGTGCCTCACGTGTCATTGCGTATCGTGAATTATATTTTTCGGTTGAATCACCCATACCCATTTGATCAATGCTGCAAAAGAGACCATCAAGGAGCATGGAATCCTTCACAACACCATCGCCCAATTTGGTACCCGTACGCGAATTCAATAAAAGATGCGGAGAATTTGTCATTGATTCCATTCCACCCGCAACAATTACATCAAATTCACCAAGACGGATTAGTTGATCTGCAAGAGCAATCGCGTTCAACCCCGATAGACACACTTTATTTACCAAGAGCGATGGAATACCCATCGGGAGTCCGCCCTTAATACCCGCTTGCCTGGCGGGACCTTGTCCCACGCCCGCTTGCAATACTTGACCCATGATTAAGTACTGCACTTGATCGGGAGTGATTCCGGCACGACTTACCGCCGCCTTGATTGCGATGCCACCTAAATCTGTTGCACTCAATGCACTGAGTGCGCCGCTGAATTTTCCGATGGGAGTTCTGGCACCTGCCACAATTACCGAAGTTCTCATGTATTAGATATTAGTCTGGTTATCGAGGGAATTGATCTCCGAGGGGTCCTTTAGCGGCTGCACGCAGGATGTTCTGTGTCACGCCAGTTACGAAAACTTGGGTGGCCACAGGGACGTCTTTGGTAAGGCCTCGCTCAACCCATTTCATGGTGCCGACCGAAATTGTGCCTGCACCATTGGGAGAAACTCCATAAACCATATCTGCAGTTGTTTTCCGTTTCAGTGTGGTTCCGCACGTTACGGTTGATTTAGCAACCACATTCAATGTTCCGACAAAGTGTGTGGGATTTTCTGCGTGATCTACCTCTGGACCAATAATACCTACAAACTTTTCGCCCTTGGAAACTTTCAAACCTCTAAATACAAACGATGTTGGATCGGCAATAGTAAAAGCACCAGCAGCTGGATAGCAATTATATTTCTGTCCAGTGAGAATTGATTCGGGTCTATTTAATGACCGGAAACGAATTGTCGGATTGGTTTTATTTGGGTCTTCAGTTGCCGATTTATAGATAGTCATCTGACGACCTTCAGCGCTGAGGCGAGTCTGCCAATAAGCAATGTTTGCACCAAAGAAGAGAAGATTTGTGCCGCGATTGCGAGCACTTTCAACGGCTGTGCGTTCGGTGCCTGTCCAATACTCATCGTGGCCACCAGAAACATATGCGCGTGCACCATCGAGCAAATGCGGAATCATCGATACATCAACATCTGTAACGAAGTCGATATTTAATCCAAGACGGTCTGCCGTTTCAAGAAGCGGACGCACATAGTTCAGGTACTTGCCGCTTCCATATCCCCAATCCGTGGGACGGTTGAATGAAAGCACGCGTGCACGATCTGAAAATCCAGTGGCACCGCGGTAGGCACTTGCACCTTGCCACCTGTCATAGGCCAAACTCGTCATGGTTGGAATCACCATTACAACGGTGCCCACAGCACTATTCTGTCTAACTGTTAACGTCATATATGCCTGATGACCGACGCTAGAAACTATTTTTACTAAATAGAAACCAGGAATCAATTGCGTCGTTGGAATCTGGACGCTCACTAGCCAGTGACTCTCACTCATATGAGTGATCGGGTCAATTATTTGCGCAGATTGCTGAACGCATGGGAGCGAACCCGAATTCCAATATGGTTTGGCACCAACACCTGCGTAATAGCCCATGCGATATGCCGTGAGAGAAAAGGTGCCCTTGGGGCAAGTTACATACGCGCTAACGCTGTTGCCCGAAGTTATAGAAGCTGGTGATATAAAACCCGCGGTATCTACTTTAAAATTCTCTTTGGCAATTCCCCACTCAATATTCTGCGCACTAGCTGGCGCACTCAATCCTGTGGCAATCATTGCGAGGCAAAGTAGATATGACCAACGTTTCATCATGTTAAATTAAACGTTAAACCTAAATTCAACAACGTCCCCATCGTGCATGACATATTCCTTGCCTTCCATGCGCACCTTGCCGTGCGCTTTCGCCTCAGCCATAGAGCCCGCTACAACGAGGTCATCAAAGGAGACGACTTCGGCTTTAATGAAACCCTTTTGGAAATCAGTGTGAATAACACCTGCAGCCATTGGTGCGGTGTCCCCTACATGAATCGTCCAGGCACGAGCCTCTTTAGGGCCAGCCGTTAGGTAAGTCTGCAAACCCAACGTCCTAAAGCCAACATGTGCCAACGTCGCAAGACCAGGTTCGGTCAGGCCAATTGATTCTAAAAGTTCCAGAGCATCTTCATCACTGAGTTCAGCGAGTTCAGCCTCCGTCTTTGCATCCAAGAAAATTGCTTCAGCAGGGGCAACAAGGGCTGCCAATTTCGTACGTAGCTCTTGATCATTTAATTCTGCTGCATCAACATTAAAGACATAGAGAAATGGTTTTGCTGTCATGAGGTGCAACTCTTCAAGAAGGGAGAGATCTACTTTGCTGCTAGAGAGCGGCTTACCTTCGTTGAGAACGCGTTCAGCCTCCTTCACTGCATCCACAACATGTTGGCGCTCTTTGTTCACGCGCGCTTCTTTTTCAATACGAGGAAGCGCCTTCTCGATCGTTTGTAAATCTGCGAGCGCCAATTCTGTGTTGATAATTTCCATATCGCTAGCTGGATCTACACGACCTTCAACGTGAATCACATCGCCGTCACCGAAAACACGAATGACCTGACAGATCGCGTCAGTTTCTCGGATATTTGCTAGGAATTTATTGCCAAGACCCGCACCTTCCGAAGCGCCTTTTACAATTCCGGCAATGTCTACGAAGGAAACTACTGCTGGCAAGATCGTCTGGGACCCAAAGATGCCAGCCAGCACGGCCAGGCGAGCATCAGGTACGCCCACGACCCCGACATTGGGTTCGATTGTGGCAAAGGGATAGTTGGCAGCCAGGACGTTGTTCTTGGTCAGGGCGTTAAAAAGGGTGGACTTGCCGACGTTAGGCATTCCGACGATTCCAATAGAGAGGCTCACAAGAAGTAGAGCCTACGGGTCTTCGTCGGTGGTTCCTGCCACGATAGGCCCATGACCATTCTTATAGGCGCAATCGCCCTGGCTTTGGGCGCAATTATCGGCTTCTTGTTGGCGAAATCACGGACCGCAGGAGTCGCTGGTGAGTTGGCCCTGGCCAAAGGTTCGGTTGCATCGCTGGAAAAGCAGATCGCAACCATGCAAGGGGCACAGACCGAGACCACTCGTTTGGCAACAGAACTTGAAGCGATGAAGAAATCTGTCGAAG
>Ga0194037_1000951_pt1 | contig 21931 bp, 20 predicted proteins | sample JunL306m_MetaG_FD_148653 | JGI IMG/M metagenome (GOLD analysis project Ga0194037, IMG submission 148653) | Anoxic zone freshwater microbial communities from boreal shield lake in IISD Experimental Lakes Area, Ontario, Canada - Jun2016-L304-6m | ecosystem: Environmental > Aquatic > Freshwater >...
GGTCGTCGGGGGTGAGTCGGGCGCTGTCAAGGACGAAGCTGCCGTCCGGATAGCCGTGGTCGATCATGACGATGTAGAGCGGGGCGGGGGCGGCGGCTATCATATCCCTGGCCCAGCTGGTGATGTAGTCGTGGATCTGCTGTTTGGTGACTGAGGCGGTGGTGCTGCTCTTCAGCCTAGCGATGTTTGTATCAAGAAAGCCCCGTTTTTTGAGGGCGGCGTTTATGGCGTTGATAGTGGCGGTGTGCTGGTCGATCAGATCGTTGTTAGAGGCTTTGCCGGTGATGAGGATGGCGTAGCCGGATTGGATGTTGACGTAGAACGGTTGCGACAGGGTGGCGTAGGCGGCCAGGGCGCCGTTGCCGTCAAAGCGGGCCTGGGTGACGTAGACGCCGGGGGTGGTGAAGGTGGTTGTCAGGGGGGCGCTGGTGAAAGAGCCGGCGGCGGCGGTGGTCATCGGGATGATGACAGGTGATGGTGTCGGGTCGGCGGCGGTGGATGGAGGGGTTACGATCAGGTTGACGGTGAGTCCGGCCATACTGCTGCCGTCGTCAGGGATGCGCATGATCTGGCCCGAGGCGGTGGTGGTCTCGCCGCTTTTAAGGGTGTCCGGGGTGAAGGAGAGCGAGAGCGCAGTGCCGGCCTTGCTTGAGGCGGGCAGTATCTTGACGGTGGCTTTGACCGGCTGTGTGGGTGTTGTTCCATCCGAGGCGCGAGCGAAGATGCTGTAGGTGATGCCGTCCACCCAGAGGACGCCGGCTGTGTTCAGGTTCCAGGTTGTTGTGCCGGATGCGGTAAGCCAGGCCGGGGTGGTGCTGAAGCTGTTGTTGGCTTGCAGGTAGTAGATGCCGTCGGTGATCTGCACTTCAACCCTGGCCAGTCCGGTGCCGGAGGCGGTGCCGCTGATGCCGGGCAGGGTGTTGGTTTTTGGTGGAAGTGGTGTGATGGCAACGGATAGCGGTATGCCGGGCAGAACGGTAAGCGTGACGCCACGGGTGGCGTCGGGGGGGACGCCGTTGGATGCGGTGAAGATGATGGTATAGGCGCCGGCGGTTCCACTGGCGGGGGTGCCGCTCAGGATGCCGGTGGATGGGTCGAAGGCAAGGCCGGCGGGGAGTGTGCCGCTGACGCTGAAGGTTGGTTTAGGGAAAGCGTCGGCGGTAAGGGTGTAGCTGCCGGGTGTTCCGACTGTGAAGGTGGCGGTTGCGGAGGAGGTTATGGTGGGGGCGGAGGTGTCTATAGTTTTGAAGACGCTCGCACCATTTGTCCCGGCATAGACTGTCTGCGGGGTGGAGGGGTCGATGGCCAGGGATCTGACATAACTGTTTGTCAGCCCGCTGTTGACTGCGCTCCAGCTTGACCCGCCGTTGGTGGATTTGAATACGCCACCGCCAGATGTCCCGGCATAGACGGTCTGCGGAGTGGAGGGGTCGAGGGCCAGGGAGGAGACGTTACTGTTTGTCAGTCCGCTGTTGACGGCGCTCCAGCTTGACCCGCCGTTGGTGGATTTGAATACGCCACCGCCCCATGTCCCGGCATAGACGGTCTGCGGGGTGGAGGGGTCGATGGCAAGGGCGTTGATGGTACTTTTTGTCAGCCCACTGTTAATGGCACTCCAGCTTGACCCGCCGTTGGTGGATTTGAACACGCCGCCGCCCCATGTTCCGGCATAGAGGGTCTGCGGGTTGGACCGGTCAATGGCAATGGTATAGACTGTGCCCCCGAATGGCCCGATGGATTGCCAGGTGGTGGCGGCGTGGGAAGGGTGAAGGGTGAAGGGTGACGTGAGAACTATGACGGCGAAAAGGGTGATGAGCAGGCGCGGCATGGACGACCTCCGGTCTGAATTTGGAATTTGGAATGGTGAATTTTGAATGAAAACCTTGTCTGAACCGGGATTTTCAGGATTCAAGGATTTACTTGATTCTTATCCTGTTAATCATTTGATCTTGTGAATTCCGGTTACAACCTCATTACACCGACTCGAGCAATGTGAAATAGTCATCACGGCTGATACCGGCGGTACGAATATTATTCCTGATAATAAAAACAGGCACTTCTTTCCAATCAGGTATAACTACAGGCCGTGCAATCCCCCGCTTTGTGAAAACAAAATGATCACCTTCGGTTCTTACACACTGAAACCCGGCTTGCTCGAAGATTCTTCTCAATTTCCAGGCAGGAATGGCCGTAATTTTCGGCATATCAGGCAGCCATGCTCATGACTTCGGTAGCTACAAGACGGGGCGGCAACCATGATGACGATGACGTTTGGGTAAAACCGGATTCCTCCAGTATATCCTCAAGCGTACCCATTTTTTGAGCTTCTTCCATAAAAAGTCTCACAGCAATTTTCAAATTGACGCGTGCCTGCTCAATATCATCACCGCAACTCGATACATCAAGTTCCGGACAATAGGCAACAATTGCCGAGCCTTCCTTGAAAAATATGGTGTCAAATTCTATTGAAAGCATGGACGACCTCCGGTCTGAATTTGGGATTGAGAATGGTGAATGGTGAATTGAAAAGCCTGTCTGAACCGGGATTCGCAGGATTACCAACAAGCTTCAGAGCATCTGATTGCATTTACTCTCCAGCCACACGGACCAGTCGCTCAACCAGTTTTGGATTGTAATGAATCCCACGTTCCACCATCAAACGTGCAGCTTCTGAAAATGATGGAATCAGACCCGAGGTTTTTGCCTTCAATAAAATGCCAAGTGTGCCTGTCACCTGAAGGCCAAGATAATCCGCAATATTTCTGCCAATTTTTTCATCGATGATTATCCTGTCTGCTCGCATGTCAATAGCAGTGCTTATGGTGTTCCTTTCTCCCCGGTCTAGCTCGAGCAGTATGGACGCCATCGCTGCCGGATAAGTCGGCACAACTTTTATCCAATCGAGAGTCTTCAAATCGGGTACCGCGATAATCCCGCCATGAGAACATTCATCGACCACATCATCAACAACATATACTGATGAAAACAGGGATTGCATAAGATCAAGCCTGCCGATGGCGGACAGGGCGATAAATGGTGTCGTATTGCTGAATACAATCATAACAAAGAGGTCTCTCGCTCAAAATCATCCTGAGAATCATCAAGCAGTACTGCACCCTGCTCCATTGCTTTCCGTATAAACTCTATTCTCGGCATATTCAGCCATTTGCCAGCCATTCCGGAAGAAACCTTTCCTTCCTTGAACAGTACAATGGCGGATTGAAGCTTCATCCATTCACCGAAACTCTGGGCGTCAGTATGAAGACCTATCAAAATTTCTGCCGGACATTCTATAGAGACGGAATGTTGCATAGCTCACCTCATGAAAATATTTATAGTCGACGGAAGAAAGTGATTCAGACTTGTTGCGACACCCCACGACCTGATTGTCTCAATTGTGCTGATTTAGCAGCGATACTATCACGTTATGCTTTGTTTGTCACACGGTCTGTTGCAGAAATGCAAGTCCGCTTCCTGATAGAGCTGAACTGCTGCGGAAACAGTGCTTCCGTGGGTGTTCATGTCGTATACTTTGCCGTCGCCCTGGTGATAATAGGTTATGGGGCAGGTGGCGGCATTAGAAGAGTGAAGGATGAAATGAGAATCATGACGGCGAAAAGGGTGATGAGCAGGCGGGACATGGGGAACATCCGCTGAATATCAAACAGTTTGAGAAGGGCATCCCAACGCCTTGGCGACTGTGTGCATATCCTTGTCACCCCGTCCTGACAGGCAGACGACAATACTCATATCTTTGGAAAGCGTCGGCGCAAGCTTAAGGGAATATGCGATGGCGTGTGATGATTCCAATGCCGGAATAATGCCCTCTTCACGGGTCAGGGTGCTGAATCCTTCCAGCGCCTCCTGATCGGTAATCGAAACATACTCGGCCCTGCCGCTGTCTTTGAGCCAGGAATGCTCCGGGCCGACACCGGGGTAGTCCAATCCGGCCGAGATTGAGTGGGCATGGGTTATCTGGCCGTGTTTGTCCTGCAGAAGATAGGTTTTGTTGCCATGCAGGATACCGGGTGAACCGGCGCAGAGTGGAGCGGCATGCCTGCCTGTCTCAATACCGTGACCTGATGCTTCAACCCCGATCAACCTGACGCTCCGGTTTTGCATGAAAGGGTAGAAAAGCCCCATGGCATTGCTCCCGCCACCGACGCAGGCCACCAGAAAATCCGGAAACCGCCCTTCGGCTTTTTTGTGCTGTCGTTTAACCTCCCTGCCGATAACGCACTGAAAATCGCGGACCATCATCGGATAAGGATGCGGACCAGCTACAGTCCCGATCACATAAAAGGTTTCATGGATGGTGCTGACCCAGTTGCGCATGGCTTCGTTCATGGCGTCCTTCAACGTAGCGGTACCGGCTGTTACCGGAGTTACAGTCGCTCCCAGCAGCTTCATGCGAAAAACATTCTGCGCCTGGCGATGGGTATCCTCTTCACCCATGAAAACTTCGCACTGCATGCCGAACAGGGCTGCTACCGTGGCGGTCGCCACGCCGTGCATACCGGCACCAGTTTCTGCAATGACGCGCTTCTTACCCATCCGGCGGGCCAGGAGCCCCTGACCGATGGTATTGTTTATTTTGTGCGCGCCGGTATGGTTCAGGTCTTCGCGTTTAAGATAGATGCGGGCGCCACCGAGCTTATTGGTCAGCTTCTCGGCAAAATAGAGCGGATTGGGCCGACCGACATACTGTCGCAGGTAATACGAAAACTCCTGCTTGAACTCCCGGTCATGCCGGTAATGCCCGTAGGCTTTTTCCAGCTCCAAAAGGGCCGGCATGAGTGTTTCGGGGACATAGCGTCCGCCATACATGCCAAAGTGTCCATTTTTATCAGGAAGTTTCAAAACAGTGACTCCTTAGAGATAAGATGAATCGTCGGACGAGCTCAGGATTCTTTTTTCCAGGCCCGGACTCTACGCCACTTGAGACGTCAACCGCGTAAGGTTTGACTTTTCGAACAGCCTCGACAACGTTCTCAGGAGTCAACCCACCCGCAAGAATGATGCGCTCCGCAGCAACAGCGGCTGCTGCGATCTCCCAGTTGAAAGTTTTCCCTGTTCCCCCGTGTGCTGAAGGAGACCAGGCATCCAACAGGCAGGCCGCTACATTATAGTTCCTGATAGTATCCAGGCTGGTCAAGTCCTTGACACGAAAGGCCTTGATGACCCGTCGGTTGACTGCACGGCAGCATTCAGGCGGCTCTTCCCCATGAAGCTGTACAAGATCCAGCCCGCAGAGATCGGCAGTCGCGCTGACCGTTGCCGGTTCCTCATTTACAAAGAGTCCGACTGTCTGAATGAAGGGTGGCAATCTCTTGATAATACTGGAGGCCTGCTCCGGGAAAATATGTCGAGGGGATTCCCGGAAGAAAACGAAGCCGAGAGCATCGGCTCCGGCTTCCACCGCCATCAAGGCGTCCTCCAGATTGGTTATGCCGCAGATTTTGACTTTGATCATAAGGGTCAAGGGTCAAGGGTCATGGGTCATGGAGATTCTAACTTTTTTTCTTGCCCCTTGCCCCTTGCCCCTGAATTTATAGGTTGATTTTTGGGAGCCGCTCAAGTGCCTGCCGCACCATCTCACTTGGATACTCGTAATCCTCCAGATTGCCGGAGAGATAGGCGTCGTAGGCACCCATGTCGAGCTGCCCGTGCCCTGAGAGGCCGAACAGGATGGTCTTCTCTTTTCCTTCCTCTTTGGCTAATACCGCTTCATCAATGGCAGCTCTCACGGCATGGGATGACTCGGGAGCCGGGATGATGCCTTCACTGCGGGCAAACAGTAGTGCGCCCTCGAAACAGGAGTTCTGTTTATATGATTTGGCTTCGATCTGTCCTGCGTTGTAGAGCTGCGAGACCAGCGGAGACTCGCCGTGATAGCGTAAACCACCGGCATGAATTCCGGGCGGTACAAAGTCGTGGCCCAGAGTGTACATCATGGCGATCGGCGCCACCTGGGCTGTGTCACCGTAGTCGAAGGCATAGACCCCTTTGGTCAGGGTTGGACAGGAAGCCGGTTCCACCGCCAGGCAGCGCACGTTCTTGCCGCTGGCCCGGTCGGCAATAAATGGAAATGCCAGGCCGGCAAAGTTTGAACCGCCACCGCAACAGGCAATGACGACATCCGGATAGTCGCCGGCAATCTTGAACTGTGCCTGAGTCTCCTGTCCGATGATAGTCTGATGCAGGCAGACATGATTGAGTACGCTTCCCAGCGCATAGTTGGTATCAGCATGGGTAGCAGCATCCTCGACCGCTTCCGATATGGCAATCCCCAGACTGCCGAGACAATCCGGGTCGTGTGCCAGGATCGAGCGACCCGAATTGGTGAACTCGGACGGCGAAGGGATCACCTGCGCACCCCATAACTGCATCATGCTCTTACGGTATGGTTTCTGGGTACAGGAAACCTTGACCATATAGATCGTGCACTCCAGGCCGAACATGGAACATGCCAGGGCCAGGGAACTGCCCCACTGCCCGGCGCCTGTCTCGGTAGCCAGACGGCGGATACCGGCCTGCTTGTTGTAATAGGCCTGTGGAATGGCCGAGTTCGGCTTGTGGGAACCGGCTGGCGAGACCCCTTCATATTTGTAATATATTTTTGCCGGTGTTTCGAGCGCCTTTTCCAGGCGACGGGCTCGGAACAGCGGAGATGGACGCCATAACTTGTAAATTTCGCGCACTTCATCCGGGATATCGATCCAGCGGTTGGGAGACATCTCCTGTTCAATCAACGCCATCGGAAAGATGGCCAGCATGTCGTCAGGAGTGACCGGCTGCATGGTGCGAGGGCTTATAACCGGCGCCAGCGGACCGGGCATATCCGGGATGATGTTGTACCACTGATGCGGGATCTGGGCTTCTGGCAAGAGAATTTTGGTGATCATGGTTCCTCCTATTTAAATAGTATATTCACTACTCCAAGTTGTCTTCTATGCGTATAAAACTGGTTTTACAGCAGATGATTTCAAGCTGGTTGATCTCGGCCAAAGCCTGCTGTACGGAACCTTCGCGGGCTTCATGCGTCATAATGACGATCGGTACCGGCGCCGCATCGTCAGCCTCATGGGCAGTCTGCACCATCGACTCTATACTTATGCCATGTGTGCCGAGTGCTCCGGCGATAGAGCCCAGCACTCCCGGTTTGTCCAGGGCGCTGAAACGGAGCATATACTTGCTGACTATTTCGGCCATCGGCTTGACAGGGATGGTAACAATAGTGTCATCCAGGAATCCAAGTGGCGCCATCCTGCGCCCGGCACCGGCCATCATGGTGCGGGAAAGGCCGATCAGGTCACCGACAATAGCGCTGGCTGTGGGATTTTGTCCCGCCCCGCGACCATAAAACATGACCGGTCCGACAAAGTCACCGGTCAGACGGATAGCGTTAAAAACACCGTTTACGTCAGCCAGAGGGTTGTGAAGCGGAATCATGGTGGGATGGACACGGGCCTCAATCTTCCCATCGGTTAATTTGCCGATGGCGAGCAGTTTGATGCGATAACCGAATTCCCTCGCAAATTTGACATCGAGACCACTTATCCCGGAAATTCCCTCAGTGTGTATATCCTCGAAGTTGATCCGTGTGCCGAAACAGAGCGAGATCAGTATGGCAAGTTTGTGTGCCGTATCTACCCCTTCGATGTCAAAGGTCGGATCAGGCTCGGCATAACCCAGTTCCTGGGCGGCTGAAAGTACGGCGCCAAAGTCGGCACCCTCCTGGGTCATGCGGGTCAGGATGTAGTTGCAGGTGCCGTTCATGATCCCGAACACACTGCCGAAACGGTTGGCAGCCAGATTGCTCTTGATGGCGGTCAACACCGGGATGCCGCCACCCACCGACGCCTCAAACTGTACCTCGACCCCCTTACGGGCGGCCGCGGTGTAGATTTCGTGACCATGCAGAGCCAGCAGCGCCTTGTTGGCGGTGACGATATGTTTTCCATTTTGAATGGACTTCAGTACAAAGCTCTTGGCCGGCTCATAACCACCGATCAGTTCAATCACAACCGAAATTTCAGGGTCGTCGAAAATACGGCTGACATCGGTGGTCAGAACACCGGGATCAACAGTAACACCTCGGTCACTGGTGATGTCCAGATCTGCGATCCGTTTGAGTACGATGCCTGTTCCGACCTTGTCCCGGATTACACCGGCATTCTCACGAAGCATCCTGACCACTCCGGCACCAATATTGCCGAATCCTATTAATCCAACCTGAATATCGTTCATTGTTCCTCGCTTACTGTTTCAGTTTTGACACATGCTTCTATTTCGTCGAGTATTCCGTTCACGAAGGACGGCGATTCCTTGTCCCCATAGCGGCGAACGATTTCAATCGCCTCATTGATGCTGACTTTTTTGGGAATGTCGGCACAAAACATCAACTCAAAGGCCGCCATGCGCATGACGTTCAGATCAACCCGTGGCATCCGGGACAAGGACCAGTTTTTAGAGCGTTCTTTAATAACCTCATCTATAACCTCCCGTCTGGCCTGTACTCCTTGCACCAACTCTTCTGCAAAATCACGCACCCGTGCTGTAACTTCAGGCTGTTCCTCCCGAAATGTCTGCAAGAATTCCCGTAATCCGACCGAAGTATGTGAATCCAGGGCGTACAGCATTTGAAGCGCCAGTTCGCGGGCCTCACGACGTAATCCCATCAGGTAAGTACCTTGAGCAGATTGACCGTCTCGATGGCGGTGACTGCAGCTTCGAACCCTTTGTTACCGGCCTTGGTCCCGGCGCGTTCTACGGCCTGCTCAATGGTGTCGGTCGTCAGCACACCGAACGCGACAGGTATGCCGCTATCGAGAGAGACACTTGCAATACCCTTTGAGACCTCTGAGGCAACGTAGTCAAAATGGGGGGTGGAACCGCGTATGACGGCACCCAGACAGATTACAGCGTCGTAATTCCCTGTTGCGGCCATTTTTTTTGCAGCCAGCGGGATTTCAAAGGCACCGGGGACTCGGGCTACATAGATGTCGTTGTCGGATGCACCATGGCGAACCAGTGCATCAATAGCACCCTCCAACAGGCGCTCGGATATGAAACTGTTGAAACGGCTGACAACGATACCGATTTTCTGGCCGCCGGCCTCAAGTTTACCTTCAAAGAATTGCGGCATAACTTCCCCCTGATAGTGCGTAAAGAAGCCGGGATATTAGCATATTTTTGGCGGACGTGTATAAAAAACATGTAGTTCAAAACTCTATATTTGGCCGAATGACTGCCGTCATATTCTGGAAGTCCTTATCTCTGAGTGTTCCGGTGTACTTTGCCGGGTCCTCCCAGATGACACCTGCATCCATCCTGAGAGCCACTCTCCACTCTTTTATCGGGAACTTTTTCCCGATTACATATTCTTGACGCAGCAAACGTCCGTTCTTGGCTGAAAAATCCCAACGGAAGTCTATGGAACTGTTATTCAGATAACTAAGGAAATCCGCATAAAAATCCAGGTTACTGCGGCGGAATCCCACGTACAACGTATTGGCGATATCCGGATTTTCATGCAGTTTTGACCCCAGGCGGAAACTCCAGGAGAGTTTATCATCATGAAAAAGACGCTCCCCTTTCATCTTCCATTCGATCTCAATATTGTGATCCGGAATCAGAACATTCCGCTTGATGTGCTGGTTTGAATAACTGATCATGTAGCCCATATAGCCCTTGTTAGAGTTAATTTTCTCCTGACCCGGCCTGACAAAGCTGACCATGTCTCCGAGAAAGATCGAAAAGGCGTACGGCTCCTGAAAACCGGCTGTTACCGCTTCGAGTAGATTGAGGTTGCTACTGCCGATGTTGAAGCCACGATAAAAATCGCGCTGGTATTCCTTCAGGGCAACGCCTGTCAGCGGCATCGGGAATACGGCCGCTTCCAGCAGCATATAACGCGGAATCAGAGAGTCCAGAAAAAGTTTCCTGTATATTTCGAACTCTTCAGCTCCTGTCATTTCGGGGATCGGGGTATCGGTCAGCGGAAAATGCAGAGAAATTTCACTGTAATAGGGGTCCAGTTCCCAGATAAATTCTACCCCGGATTTTTTTTTTGCGGAGACCGGCGACGGAACCGTTCCTGCTGAGACACCTGCGGGGGCCGTCTTTGAATCTTCTACAGACCTCGCTGTACTGATATCGGAGCCAGGCAGGTTTTCCGCGGCCATGGATGGCAGCGTCGATACGAGAAAAATGAAATGAATTATTGCCCTGCAGAAAACGACAGAACAGCCCGGCAGGATAGAAGTTTCAGTCGGGCACGTTGTCGGGCAATGTTTTTGGCGCGCGTGCCCTCGCAGACTTTTTAACATCCGGCTTCACCTTCGTATTTTTTCTCCCTCCGGCAGATACTCTTTCGGCTGTGGCCGATCTTTCCGGAACGGTTGCAAGGTGCAGAAACAATCCGGAACGATAGCCGACATTGGCAGCCAGACCAATAGAGTGGTTCAACTCCTTCTCAGCTTGTGCCGCCAGTGCCGAAACCTTACCGGCAGCCGGCGAATGCTTGTCAGACACAAGAAAACCCAGGATAGACAGCCACTCCGCCATCTCCTCGAAGCATTCCTTGTTGAACCACTCCATACCTCCGTTTTCATGCACATGCAGAAACTCCCGGCTGACTGAAGACGAAAAAGCTGATGACGCCGTCAAAGATTCTCCTGATACCCCCAACAGAGCCGACAGAAGTCCTGTCTTGTGCAGTGCATCCTCAGCCAGCATCCGGCGCAGGCAGCAATCAAGACCGAACAGTTCCAAAATACCCGGTTTCAGATCTCGCAGCAGAATCCAGGCCAGCATAATCCTGCAGTTGTCTGCGGATGACAACAGATGGTTCACCCGTGCGCGAAATGCTCCGGCGTCTTTGGAAACAGGCTTCATCCGTAACAAGGCGGTTATCCGGGTCAGACTGGTCTCAACAGTACTGATGCGCACATCCAGTGCCTGAATGTCTTTGTCCAAACCGGTACGTGTGTTAATTTCAGTCATAAATGGCCTTACCGCTGTTACGACTTCTGTAAAATCCATGATAGGCGGAGCAAGGTCAACTATCGGCGCCAGCACAGCTTCGAAGGCCTTGTTCAAGGTTTTATACCGCAACTGTTTCAGCTCATCCTCCAGGCTTTCCACGCCGTTACCGCCCAGTGCCGTACAGAGTTGCCCCCAGCGTCCGGCAGCATCGTCACGGATCTCGCGAAAATCAATGAAAACATGAAACTGGTACTCTCGCAACTCGATATAGAGACCGTTATCATGAATATCCCGACCACTCCGCAGATATTCCAGCCCCTGAATCTGATCATGGAAGGCGAAATACACACTCTCTTCGGCACTACACCCGAGAACCGCCCCCAAAGTTGTCCGGCATATTTCCGGTTCAGCATCACCCGTATTTACGTTAAAGCCTGCCGATACAAGTATCCGACCGGAAGTCGTGGAATAGCTGTTGTTATACAGTACCAAAGCTCGATGTTCGCCAGCCCGGTTGGAATAGGCAAAAACATTTTCATCAACTGCGTCTCCGGCATGAAAATCGTAGAGGACGAAATGTTCAGAACCGGAGAACAGCCATCGGCGAAGCAACAGCGGGAATATCCACAACTCGTGACCGCGCACCAGGCCTTCGTCAATCTGCTCATCCCAGTAGGCCCGCTTGTACTCCATGCCATATTTTTCGTGAAAGCCCTCAATCTGGCCATGACCGAACATCGGCAACCCCGGCATGGTAGCCAGCAGCACACAGGCGCCAAAGTATTTGTCCTGCGAACCGAATTGTGCCACAGCAGTCTTCTCGTCCGGATTGTTCATAAAGTTGACAAAACGCTTGAGTACTTCGGGATTAAACTCCAGCACATTCTTGATGGTCATGCGGTACTTGGCGTTCTCCTCCGTCTTGAGCATGTTCATGAAGGCGCTGTTGTACACGCGATGCATGCCGAGTGTTCGTACAAAATAGCCCTCCATCATCCAGAAAGCCTCTGCCAGCAGCAACGTGCCCGGAGCTTCAGCAGCCACACGGTCCACCACCTCGCGCCAGAACTCGACCGGAAATACGGTATCAAACTCCTCCTTGCTCATACCATGTTCTGCACGCGAAGGAATCCCGCCTCCAAGACCTCGCAAAGGGAACCAAAGCCGCTGAAAATGCTTCTTGGCCAGAGTCATGGCAGCATCAAAACGAATAATCGGGAAGTTGCGGGCCACATGCAGGATTGTCTGGATGACCGCTTCGCGCAGTTCGGGGATCAGGTAGTTAAGCTGGGCTGTATCGTTCCAGGGGATGCTGGTACCGTCGTTGCCATGATATATGTAGCGAGTGCGGTCATCTCGCCGATCATAGTATTTGAATACCACTGCTGCATCATGCTTGCTCCAGTAGCCATCCTCTACCTGAATGCAGATACTGCCATCATGCGACAGATCTTCGCCACTGAACTGGTAGGTCGGAAAAGGGGGGTAGTCTGTCTGGACAAACCAGTCCGGATGCTGGATCACCCAGCGCGAGTAGATACCGGTATGGTTAGGAACCATGTCGCTGGCCAGACGGATACCACGTTTTCCGGCCCTTTCCCGCAGGTTGGCCAATGCTTCCCAACCACCCAGATCTGCAGCAACTTCGTAGTCATACAAGGAGTAGGCCGAGGCGATCGCATCCGGGTTACCGCAGATCTGCTTGATGCGCTGGGAAGCGGGTGAACGTTCCCACAGCCCGATAAGCCAGAGCCCGGTGAAGCCCCAGGTCGCCAGTCGATCAAGTTCGGCATCAGGAATCTGGTCGAGACGGGCGATTGGGTAGTCATGGCTGCTGCTCAACTGGTCGAGCCAGACATAGACCATCTTGGCCATCAGCACGACATTGGACATCCAGTCGGCATCTTGAGAAAAGTGCTCGTATTCAGGATAATCAAACCCGGCAAAAATGGAATCTCCGTTGTTATGCCCCATTCCTCCGCCATGCCGTACACCACTCCTGAATTCAAGAACAGGTGGAGGCCCCGGTTCACCACCCCAGCCCCGCTCACGCTCTTCCTCAAGCAAGAAATCAAACGCTGTCGCCAGTTCTTCAAACAGTTCAGGAGGCAGGAAAGACTTCAATTTGTCGTACAAAAAACGTATCTGGGCGGCCAGTGAGTGGGGAGCCTCATTGACGGGTGCCCAGAGCACCTCGCCAAGCGTGCAGCCGAGCATCGGTAAAAAGGGACCATCAGTCAAGGCGGCACGCAATCCGGAAGCAATCGCCAGATAACAGGATGTTTTAGCAAGGACCTCATCCGCCAGAATATCACGGAAACTTTCGACTGCCGGATTGGTCGCAGCATGATGCAAAAGAAGCATCTCCCGCAACACCATCCGCCTGTGCTTGTCGCCTTCATTGGCCATGTCCAGCCATTCGTAGGCCGTGACGTTGCCGGAAAGCACTGCCTCCGGCGGGAACAGCTCGACAAACCGCAGCATCGCTTGCACAGTTTCTTCACCGTCCGGATCGTGACCACTGCGTCGCAACGCCTTCATTAATGATCCCGGCGCCTCCTCTTCGGCGAGAATGTCGATCACATAACGAAGAACTGTTTGAAGAAATGCAAAAAGATTGAGATGAGCGGCGTGCACTGTCAGAGTGCCGGGAGCATGAACTTTGTTGAGGGAAAAAGCCAGCTGGCGGTAGAATACGATGACGGGGAGACCCCGTTCACGCATGGTGCGCGAAAGCGCTTCCAAACCGAGAGAGCGCCACTGTTGAGCAGAGATCGGTATGACGTGTCTGAAGTAGGTTGATGCGCTGCTCTGTCCGCTCATAATTGATTCCAGTCGTGACCGAAGATACATCCGAGAACAGCTGGCAAGGGACGAGGCCGAGTTTGTGACTGCCTGGCCCGGTCAGGAACCGGAACTACTGTTTCTTGGGTGTGGATTTATCTGTTACCGTTTTTTTTGCGCCTGGTTTTGCCGGTTTTATCTTTTTACTGCTTTTACCTGTTTTCGCAACTTTTTTCCCCTTCTTGGTCTTGCCTTTTTTCCCTTTACTTATCTTGCGTGGTTCAGGGTTGAACTCATCGCGGACATTATTAAGAAGGATCGATGTTTCTTCAATGGTGGGATCAGCTTTTTTGGCAGCCTCAAGAACTTCCTTGGCCTCACTCAAACGACCGGTCTTCATATAGAGACGTCCAAGAGCATTGAGCGAACGTGCGTGATCGGGCTTGATCTCGATAGCCTTTTTGTAGTTTGCCACAGCCATATCATAATCTTTTTTGAAATCATAGATCAACCCCAGCTTGTAGTGATTGTTGGGATCATCCGGATTCAATTCGGTAGCTTCTTTCAGTAAGAGGGTGATTTCATCATACTGCTTGTTCTTGACATAAATAGACACCAGGGCAGTACGCGTCTCAGCATCATCCTTATGCTGAGCCAGCGCTTTTCTGTAATGTTCAATAGCTTTTTCGTTCAGCCCTTTTGTCTTGTACAGAGCTGCAATTTCACGATTGGCATCAGCATCGTCCGGACTGTATTTGAGCACGTGACTGTATGACTCAATCGCCAGGTTGGTTTCTTTGCTCTTTGCAAAGATGCGGGCCAGTTTCAGATGGATATCAGGGCTTTCGGGCCGGAGTTTGAGAAATTCGGAGTACTGCTCGACCGCTTCCTGAAAGAAACCGCGCGACAAGCGAATATCGCCCAGTCTCAGGCGGGCATCGTAGTTGTCAGGTTTGACCTTGATGGCCTGTTTGTAGGCTACAACCGCCTCATCAGCCTGTGAGAGTTTCTCATAAAGGATGCCCAGATTGAGATACACATCACTATTGCCGCTGTTTCGGTGGGCAGCCTCCCTGTATGCCTCAATGGCTTCGGCGTCATTTCCGGCAGCCCGATAGATATGGCCCAGCTTTTCGTACGATATCACATCGTCCGGTCGCTCTTTGACAGCAATTTTGAGCGCCTCGATCTCCTTGTCCGCACCGCTCGCGACTTTCAGGCTTGCCGATTGCTGGATTGCTGAAGACGTGGACTTACCTTTGCCTCCCAGCAGATAGTGATAGTCCGCCAGCTTGACATCTCCCTTTTTTTCGTAAATTTCTGCCAACATCAGATGGATGTCGCGATTTTGGGGATTGGCAACTTCTGCTCTCTTCAGCTGTTCAATCGCCCTGTCCGGATCATTGCGTTCCAGGCTGATAGCAGCAATACCGATATTGGCTTTTTCCAGGTTGGGATCAACCGACAATGCCCGGCGATACTCCTCCAGAGCCCTGTCCTGTTGCCCGATTGACCTGTAAATTTCCGCCAGCCCCAGAAATATCGAGGAGTCACGTGTCAATTCACGTCCGGCTTCATTGTAATGGTAAATAGCAAGAGGATATACCTTCCGATCAGCCAGAATACGAGCCATAGCCTTGTGATATTTAGGGTTGGAAGCGGAAGCGAGTCCACGGGCCAGCTCAACCGAAGCATCGTCGTTCATCCCTCTCTGGGCATAAAGTAATCCCAGATTGCCGCTGGCAAGCGAAAATGTACGTTCCTTCAATATCGCCTTACGATATTCGCTGATCGCTCCATCAATGTTACCGACCCGCTCCAACTGCAGTGCGTTAACAAAATTGGACACAGCGCCATCCGGACATTCGGACAGAATTCTTGCCTCTTCAAGGCGTATCTGCGCTTCATCTCTAAGACTTTCCAGCTTGACTGCCGCATCCATCATTTCTTTGCATGAGTCGCCTCCCAAGCTGAAACTACCCCAACTGAATCCGGTGAGCAGAAATGGGGCGACTATCAACATGAACACGTTACAATTTTTTTTCCACGTTTCCCGCTCAGAGAACAAGTTTGATAACTTGCGTATCCTGGATATCAGGGGCAGGTATGAACATAGTGTCTGCATATCAGGCATATCCTCAGCAGTCTCGAAGTTGTTTATTACGTTTTCAACAAGAAAATTAATCCGTTAACCTGCTTGTCACGCTTGTCGAAGCGGAGGTATGCAGGCCTCGGGCAGTGATTATACACATCATCTGGCTACATTTCAATTATTTAGGCTAAATACTTGTTTTTTTGCCTCAGTATGGCATAATGGCTCTATCCTGATTTTTTACTTTAAAATAGCACATTTTTCCCCAGGAGCAGTCGATGAACAAAGAACTGGAAACAATGATCATGAATGCTGGTGATCTGCCGACTATTCCGATAGTTGCCACCAAGGTAATGCAGCTTATTGAAAGCGAGAGGGCGTCCACAGAAGAAATCGCTAGGGTCGTGGCTTCCGATCCGGCTGTCGCTGCCCGCGTGCTCAAGATATCCAACTCTTCATTCTATGGCTGCCAGCGCCAGATTCAGACTTTGTCACACGCCATTATGGTACTGGGATTCAGTACTCTTAAAAGTCTTGTAGTGGCTGCATCGGTAAAGCAGGTCTACAAACCTTATGGTCTCACCGAGAAAATGCTCTGGGAACACTCCTTCGGTGCCGGACTGGCTGCACGCATCATTGCCGGGCAGACTCACCAGGTAAACGAAGAAGAAGCCTTTCTGGGGGGGTTGTTCCACGATATCGGCAAGAACATTATGAACTTTCTGGATAGCAAGCAATTTCAGACAGCCATGCAGAAATGCTACAATGACAACGTTTCTTTTTCGGAAGCCGAACGCCAGGTGTATTCTTACACACACTCCGAGGTTGGTTCACTGGTGATAAAAAAATGGAACTTCCCTGATATACTTATGAATGCCGTTCTAAAGCATCATACCTTTGATTTTGATGGGGACGAAGACCCCTATCAGGTCAGCCTGACCTGTGTTGTCGGGCTTGCCAATCTGTTTTGCCACAAGGCCGGCATTGGTGAGCGCGAACCGGATGAGGGGCTGGACCTTATGCAATCCTTTCCTGCTCAGCTTCTTGCACTGGATCAGAAGGTGCTGAACTCCATGCTGGAACAGTTTAATGATGCCTTTGAGAAAGACAAGAGTTTCTTCAGCTGACGCACGCTCCGTTCCTCATCGAACCCTCCCCATCATTGTATGTGAGCCTGAACATGCCTCCTGCCAGTAGCAACTATCTGAAAGATGAAAATTGATTTTATTGCTGTGAAATAGTATCATGGCACATTAATAATCTCAATCAAGGATTCATATGATCCGCACCATACTCACGTACCCCAATCCGGAGCTCAAAAAAAAATCACTACCGGTAACTGTAATTAACGAAACTGTACGAGAACTGATCCAGGACTTGGCCGAGACGATGTACGATGCGCCGGGAGTCGGGCTTGCTGCTCCGCAGATCGGAATCCATCAACGCATTATCGTGATTGACATTTCCGCTAAAGATGAGCCTTCTGACCTGATAGTTGCCATAAATCCGGTTATAATTCACGCCGAAGGTGAAGCATACGAAGAGGAAGGCTGCTTGTCGGTACCCAAATATGCCGCTAATGTCCGTCGCCATGCCCGCGTTATCGTAAAGGCACTCGACACTGCAGGAACCGAACGTACCTGGAAAGCGGATGAACTGCTGGCAATTGCTTTCCAACATGAAATCGATCACCTGGACGGTATCCTTTTTGTTGACCATCTTTCTGTTTTAAAACGTGAGCTGTTCCAGCGCAAAGCGCGAAAAGCCGTCGAGGAGGGCAGATGACCGATTGGCGTATCATTTTCATGGGGACACCCGATTTTGCCCGTCATACACTACAGAAACTCATCGAACAGGGTGCGAATCTGGTGGCGGTTGTAACTCAACCCGACCGTCCAAAAGGACGCGGACAACATGTAATGCCTCCACCGGTCAAAGAATTGGCCGTCGAGCATTGCATCCCCGTCCTACAGCCACTCAAGGTGCGCGATCCGGATTTTGTTGAAGCCATCCGGGAACTCAAACCGGATGTTATCGTCGTGGTAGCCTTTGGCCAGATTCTTCCCAAGTCGCTGCTTGATATTCCGCCTCACGGCTGCATCAATGTCCATGCTTCACTTCTGCCTCGTTACCGTGGCGCTGCTCCACTCAACTGGAGCATAATAAACGGCGAAACTGAAACGGGCGTCACCACCATGCTGATGGACGTCGGCCTGGATACCGGCCCGATATTACTCAAACAACGTACACTACTTGATGACAACGAAGACATCGCCTCTTTGCATGACCGCATGGCTATAATGGGGGCTGATCTACTGGTGGAAACGCTTGGGCGCTTAATGGCAAATACCGTTACACCTCAGCAACAGGAAAGCGCCGATACCTGCTATGCCGCCATGCTCAGAAAAGAAGACGGCATCATCAACTGGCATAAGGACGCCAGGAGTATCCACAATCAGGTGCGTGGCATGTCTGTCTGGCCGGGAGCTTATACATGCATCAACAACCAGACGTTAAAAATTCTCCGTACTCGTATCGGCGGTGGTACCGGACGACCCGGAACCATTCTGAAGGTTACAAAGAGTGAACTGGAAGTGGCCTGTCTTTCCGGCAGCCTGTTTATAGAGGAATTGCAGCTGGCAGGTAAAAAACGTCTTGACACGGGCAAATTCCTGGCAGGTTTTCCAATAGCGGTGGGCACATTTTTAGAAAACCACGGAGAATTTGCGTCGTGACGAACATTGAAAAGCAGACCATCCCACCCCGTAAGCGGCTTTTTGTGACGCTGATGGGGGTTACCTGCCTGATTGTAGTTGCGGTGATCTTCCTGGCCTGGTGGGTTCCCAACCGCGGCTTGGCCAATATTCATCCCAACCTGCCCAATATCGTCGGCGTTGTCATGGTGGTCCTATCCGGCACGGCCATACTGGGTACCGGCCTGCTGGTGCTGACCACCGCGCTGGGCAAGGACATCTTTTTTACCAGGTTCATGCGGCTGGTAGTGATCAAATTCCTGTTGCCGGTCATAGAGTTTGTCGGCAGACTGATGGGGCTCAACAAGGACAGCATCCGTCAGTCGTTCATCGCCATGAACAACAGCCTGGTTATCTCGCAACGCCAGCAAGTCAAACCGGATCGGGTGCTGGTGCTCCTTCCACACTGTATCCAGCTTTTTGACTGCGAAATCAAGGTTACCGGCGACATTAACAAATGCATTCAGTGCGGTCGATGCGACATCAAAGGACTAGTTGATATCGGCCGCAAATACCATATTGATATTTCGGTCGCCACCGGAGGAACTCTGGCCCGTAAGGTCATCGTTGAGAAAAGGCCCCGACTGGTACTGGCCGTCGCCTGTGAACGTGACCTTACTTCAGGCATCAAGGATTGCTATCCACTCCCTGTAATCGGTATCCTGAACGAGCGTCCTTCAGGCCCCTGCTTCAACACGATCGTGGATGTTTCGAAGATCGACGCTGTCTTGAGTCAGGTACTTCTGCTGGAAGAGCCTGCCAAACCATTTGCCTGAAAGGTTTTTTTTCCCTATTCCTGCTCTCTGCCACCGATCTCGTTCAGCATATCCAGCGCAAAATTCTTGGCCCGTCCGCCCGGCGCAATCATGCCGTAAGCGATTGCTTCACGTAGTTCCGCTTCAGAAGCACCCTCCGACTTCGCGACCGCGAAGTGCTTCTTCAGTCATGTCGGACAACCTACCGCTATAGCGCATCCCACCCGGATCAGCTCACGAACTCTTCCGTCCAGTACCTCTTCGTACTCATAATCGAGAAAATTTTTGCGAATATTCATTTCATTCCTCCATATGTCGTTTACGTGATGCCCTCGCCTTCGCATCAGGGTTATTTCTCCGTGAGTCTCACCACTTTTTCAGGATCGCATTCAACCACAACAGTCGCAGTTTGAAAATCAAGAGGATTGACGGAAAAAATGCCGACGGGAGTATCCTTCCCTTTGACAATCACCCGCTCCTGTCCTAAGATGGAAACACCACGGAATTGTCCGGATACTATGACAGGCCTTAGCTTGTTCAATGTATACTCCGTCATCAGGATCTGAACGCCGTAACGCCGGGTCAACCCTTCGACCCTGGCTCCCAGATTGACATGGTCACCAATCACTGTATAGTCCATTTTTTTACCTTCTGCACCGATGTTTCCAACAATAGCTTCGCCGGTGTTTAACCCGATCCCCGCAGAAAGTGGAGCCTTTCCTTCCGCTTCCCATTTGTGGCGAAGCTGCTCAAGCCTCTCCTGCATTTCGATCGCACAACGGACCGCCCGCTCTGCATGGTCGTCCTGCTTCATGGGGGCCCCCCAGAAGACGACGATCGCGTCGCCGATGAACTTATCAAGAATACCTTCCCACTTGAGAACGATATCGGTCATTGCACCAAGATACTCGTTGAGAATTGCAACTACTTCCTCCGGCTGGTGATTTTCGGAGTACGTCGTGAACCCCTGCACATCAGAGAAGAGTACTGTTACCTCTCGTTTTTCACCACCAAGACGAGCCATTTCCGGATGGTGGATCATTTCGTCAACGAGCCGTTCGGTAACATAACTGGAAAACATGGCGCGGATCTGGCGGGACTGCTTCTGTTCGAAGACATAACTGGTAATCGTTCCGACTGCAAATATTACTGCCATATTTGCAGTCGGAAGCAGAAAATTGAGCCAGAGGTTGCTAAATATGAGGAGACCGCAGGAGAGCATGAAATAGCAACCCATCAGGCTGAAGGCCAGTAAAACTCCCGCTGTTGCTTTTAATCGAGGAAGAAAAAATATGAGAATCAGGCTGGTTACTACAATCGTAATCAATTCAAACGTGTACCTGCTTTTCCGGATGAAATCATTTGCCAGAATATTATCCACCACACTGGCATTTTTTTCGACTCCGGGGAAGTTGCCGGAAAAGGGTGTAACTTTCTGATCGAATGTGGCCAAGGCCGAAGTCCCGAGCAGGACAATCTTGTTGCGCAGTAACTCTGACGACACTCTGCCGTTAAGAAGATCGGCCGCTGAGATATGCGGGTAGGTGTTTTCCTTCCCCCGATAATTTATGATTTTCCTTCCGTTCAGATCAGTGAAAAGAGTTCGCTCGCCAAGTTGAACTGCCGAACCTCCAAAAAGCCTGAGATCCTGCATAGGAAGTTTGGATGCAATCCTGGCGATCTGAAGAGAAAATGAAGGATAGCAGTCATCTCCATAATTGACATACATTATTTCCCATCGCAAAACGCCGTCCATATCCGGCAGATTGGCAACCTGGCCAAGCGTGGATACTTTAGCGAACTCGGCCAGCGGGGGAATCGCCTTGACCGATTTGACCGCCGAAGCCCGCCAATCCAGTCCCTCCGGATTCGGCTTGACTTCCATGAAAGCTGCATCCCAGAAATAATCAGGGAGAGGATGCACCACCTCATGCGAACTACCGGATTCTGAAACTTCAAAAGGCGTTGCCAATACAACATTTCCCGCTTTTTTGATTGCTGCAGCCAGTTTGCCGTCACTTGAACGATTCTCCGGCTCGGTAAACATCATATCGATACCAAGAACCCTTGGCTTACCTGCGGAGATCTTGTTAACCAGCGTAGCCATGATGGCGCGTGACCAGGGCCAGCGCCCGATTTCGGCCAGACTTTTATCATCAACCACAACAATTGAAATCTCCGGATTCGGAAGCGGCTTGTAGATGAGATTGCGCAGGTTCAGGCGCAGATCATATGTTTTACTCTCCAGTTTGTCCCGCAGGTAGGGAGGATCAATAATCTGAAGAAGCGAAAACCCTGTCAGTGAAAGTGCCGCGATCAGGAAAAAAGTGAGGTTTTTTTTCATGGAGTTTCTATCGGGTCTAACATCCCTCTCGCCAGTTACTGGATTGTTGTAGTGAGAGTTGGAGTGAGTCCGCTTACCAAAGCACCATTTGTGTCGCGTGCTTCAAAGGTCAGCAACGAAAAATCGCTCTCCTTCGGGAAAGCTCCGACCGCTATATTCAGATGGATGGTGATCTGATCATTTGAGCCAAAACCATCGGCCACGATCCCTATCA
>Ga0194037_1000952_pt1 | contig 21923 bp, 20 predicted proteins | sample JunL306m_MetaG_FD_148653 | JGI IMG/M metagenome (GOLD analysis project Ga0194037, IMG submission 148653) | Anoxic zone freshwater microbial communities from boreal shield lake in IISD Experimental Lakes Area, Ontario, Canada - Jun2016-L304-6m | ecosystem: Environmental > Aquatic > Freshwater >...
ATGTCGTACGCCGCATGTTCACGCTCATTTTCCACGTGGAGCTGAGGGGATTTGAACCCCTGACCCCCTGCATGCCATGCAGGTGCGCTACCAGCTGCGCCACAGCCCCGAACTTTCAAAAACCCCTGGTGGGAATCTTCAGCGAGAGATTACCCCATCACGGTACTTCGGACACAATTTCCAGAGGGCTCGGGCAGAGTGATGGGGGCTAAACATCCATCCGAGTGCCTAGGGAAATCACGCGGTTATCCGGCAAACCAAAGTAATCAGAGGCTGTCGCTGAATTACGATGCAAGAGTGCAAAAGTTCGCTCAGAGAGACCTCTCAAAGCCCCACTATGAGATTCAACGAACTTTCTATCTGAAAGGTAGTAGGTGCAACGAGCTTCAATTTCTGGAGTCAAAACCTTCTCTGCCAGAATCTTAGAAACCTTGAGCTCTTGTTTGAATCCGACCCAAATAATTACCTCTGTAACTCGAGAATTTATTTGTTTCACCCGTGGCGGTGCGCTCACGAAAGGAATGTCACCCGTAATTACTTCCACGACAACGATGTTGGAGGGAATTGAATGTAAATTATGAATCTGCGATGCAAGTGCTTGAGGTACTTGATGAGCCGTGGAGGAAAGGTATACGCCGGTATCAGGAATTACGGAGATGGAATTACTTTCGATTAAAGCTTCCACCTCTTCCCATCCCAATACAGAATTTGAAAGTGCCACCGAGAGGGCTCTTTGTCCTCTGCGCCAGGTCCACATTAAATAAGTAATAGCGAGAGCAATTACGAGTGGAACCCAGGCGCCCTTAATAATTTTCGTTACGGTGGCTAAAAAGAAAGCAAGATCGATTGCAAGAAGCAAAGGCAACGTAATAATGAGTGCGCCCTTATTCCATTTGAGCTTCTCTTTGGCCACGAATCCAAAGGCAAGGGTTGTAACAAGCATCGTGCCCGATATCGCGAACGAATAGGCATTTGCTAGCGCATTCGAACTTCTAAAGTTAATGACGAGAAAAATAGATCCAATGCCAACGAGAAGATTGATCGCAGGGACATAAATCTGACCTTCTAAATCTTCACTGGTGTGAACGATCTTCAAACGTGGAAAGAGACCAAGTTTTACTGCTTGGCGCGAAAGCGATGCAACACCGGTTATCAGGGCTTGCGAGGCAATGACTGTCGCTGCAGTTGCTATGAGGACGAGGAATAATGTCCAAGATTTTGTCGGAGCAAGATCAAAGAAAAGATTACCCTTGGTATCTGGATTCTGAAGTGCAACGACAGCTTGCCCTAACTAATTGAGAATCAACGTCGGCGCCACTACCAGATACCAGCTCACTCGAATCGGTGTCTTTCCAAAGTGACCAAGGTCGGCGTAGAGCGCTTCTGCGCCAGTAATTGCCAGAATTACCGACGATAAAATAACAAAAGTGTGGAGGCCATGATGGCCGACATACCCCACTGCGTAATAAGGTGAGAGCGCCTTAACGACATGTGGCATCTCCTGAACTTTTCGAAATCCTAAATATCCAATCGTTGCGAACCAGACCAAGATGATCGGTCCAAAGAGTCGGCCAATGCTTCCCGAGCCCTTGTATTGAGCCCCAAATAAAACCACCAAAATTGCAACCGTGATAGGTACTGATAAATGAATAAATCGTGGATCGATTGTTCCTAAACCCTCCGTCGCAGAAAGAACAGATATCGCGGGAGTTAAAATTCCATCACCAAATAGAAGTGCAGTTCCAAGCATAAGCAAAATAAGGAATCCATACCGTGCGCCAGTTTGCGCGTTCTTGATTCTCCAGGGCAACAAGGCAAAAAGCGCCAAGATCCCACCTTCGCCATTGTTATCGGCTCTGAGTACGAAAGTTAAATACTTCAGCGATACAACAAGCATCAAGGACCAAAAAATCAGCGATACAACTCCAAAAATGTCGTAGGCCGTAGTCCCCGAGGAATCTAGCGACTGGCGAAATGCATAAATAGGGCTAGTACCGATGTCGCCAAAGACCACACCGAGCGATCCGATTGTGAGTGCTGCAAAAGCTGCGGGGCTCTTTGATTTCTTCATCGAAGGTTGGGCTCAGCCCCACTTTCCTCTCCGTAAATCGGCTCTGGGATAGATCCGGCATTGTGTTCGACCAAATGCCAACCCCGTGGCCCCAGTGCCAAAACAGACCAAGCCGCGTTAGAAAGACCGCCCAGTACTCCCCAATGTGATTGCGGTAGCTCTAGCAATTTTCCTAAAACACATCGGGCAGTGCCGCCATGTGTTGCCACGATTAATAATTGATTTTCCCCGCCTTGTGCCAGTGCGCGATTAATTGCACCCACAGCGCGATCGGCAACTTCGGTGCGTCGCTCCCCGATTGTTCCTGCGGGATTGTCATCTCCATCAATCCAGCGAACAAAGTTTGCGAAATCCTCTGCACGATTTTCTTTACCGGTTTTACCCTCCCACATGCCACCGTTCGTTTCACGCAAATCGATATCGGTGGAGACAGGTAAGTGAACAAGATCAGCAAGTGATTGCGCAGTGTCACGTGCACGAGAGAGATCACTAGAAATAATTGCCGTGGGTTTCATTCCTGCCAAGAGTTGGGCGGCGCGTTGTGCCTGATAGACACCAACTTCGTTGAGGGGAATATCTGAGTGGCCCTGGAATCGGTTGATCACGTTCCAATCTGTTTGACCATGACGCCAAAGGACAATGCGTTGTGTATTAGCCACGTGCTTTCTCTTCCGCTACGGCATCCAGTGCGATGGTAGGGCAATCATTCCAGAGACGATCCAACATGTAAAAACGACGCAATTCATCACTTTGAATATGTACAACGAGGTCGCTGTAATCGATCAGGACCCACTCGGCACCATTTTCGCGGCGCGTTGGCTTTTGACCAGCGAGTGTCATTTGGCGCTCCACCTCATCGGCGATTGCGCTGACCTGGGGAACATTGGCGCCGCTTGCGATCAAGAAGACCTCAGAGAGCACTAACTGATCAGAGAGATCAATGGCAATGAGATCGCGCCCCATTTTCTCCAACACTGCTCGTGCGGCAATTTGAGTACTTGCGATAACTGCTTTGCTAGCTGGCATATAAGTTGTGCTCCTTGATATAGGTCAAAACGTTGGCAGGAATATCGCCGGTAACGCCGTGATGGGTGAGTAATTCTTGTCGTACTTTCGTTGAAGAAAGATCCAGTGCATCGATATCTAGACCCTCCCCATCGCGCGCGATAATCAATACTTCGACAAGATTTCGAAGCTCTGCACTTCGATGCCACTTATCTATTTGTGCCGCGGCATCGCTGCCGAGAATTAAGACAATTGCTACATCTGGCCGAGAACCGTGCAACTCCTCCACGGTATCAATCGTGTAGGTGGGTCCAGATCGGCGGACCTCACATTCACACACCCCTACTCGTGATTTCACCCGCGCCGGTAAATCGGAAAGAGCCAGTTCAACCATTGCTAAACGATCCATAGCCGAGGCAACGGGGCCATCACTTCTCATCCACGGGTTGCCGGCCGGCACAACAAGTACTTCATCAACCATATTTCGATCAAGAATTTGTTGAATAAGGTGGATATGGCCCTGGTGAATTGGGTCAAAAGTCCCACCAAATAAACCGAGCCTCATATGCGCCGACAAATGATCAGACAATTAATCCCGGTCGAGTCGCAGAACCACGTACAACAGGACGCTGAGCAGTCCGAATGCGAATAATCCAAAGAAAACTGGAGGGGCAGGTAACTTGCGAACTACTTCACCGGCGATGGAAATCATGTGCAGAGCCTACCTCAGCCTTTAGCCAGGAGCTTCTTAAATTGCGCCTCATCAATAATGGCAATGCCCAATTCTTGAGCTTTGGCCAATTTTGAGCCAGGGTCAGCCCCCACCAACACATAATCAGTTTTCTTAGAGACCGAACTTGAATTCTTTCCGCCATGGGCCGCAATCACTTCAGCAATCCCATCACGCGTAAAATCGCTCAATCCGCCTGTCACTACAAATGTCAGACCCGCCAATGTTTGTGGGGCCGATTTGCCTTGCTCGTGCACCATTCTTACGCCGGCGGCTTTCCACTGGGAAATGATGTCGCGGTGCCATTGCTGTCCAAACCATTCAATAAGCGAATCCGCAATCGTGGCACCGACGCCATCGACTGCCGATAATTCATCGGCCGAAGCCGTGGCAATCGCATCCACGGATCCAAATGTGGTCGCCAAAGATTGCGCGGCAGTTGGCCCAACGTGGCGAATAGAAAGAGCAACCAGAGTGCGCCAGAGTGGACGCGACTTCGCTTGTTCGAGGGCCGCTAATAGTTTCTCCGCATTTGCTGCCGCTTTGCCATCCTTCTTCTGAAAGAAATCTGACTTACTCAATTTTTCAGCGGTGAGATCGAAAAGGTCTGACTCATCGTCGATGATCTTGTCACTCAAAAGTGCTTGGGCAGATTCGTATCCGAGAACATCAATATCCAAGGCCGCGCGCGATCCTATGTAATAAATGCGCTCGCGCAATTGTGCTGGGCAAAACTGCGTATTAGGACAGCGAATATCAATGTCACCTTCAGAAATAGCGCGAAGTTTACTTGCACAATCGGGACAATGAGTCGGCATAACAAATGGCTTCTCTGCACCGGTACGTTTTTCTATCACTGGCCCTAGCACTTCAGGAATGACATCACCAGCTTTGCGAATCACCACAACATCGCCGATCAAAATTCCCTTGCGCACAACTTCTTGAGCGTTATGCAAAGTGGCATTGGTAACCGTTGACCCAGCAACCTTAACGGGTTCCATAAATGCAAACGGCGTTACTCGGCCCGTGCGGCCCACGCTGACTTTGATATCCAGTAAACGTGTTGTTACCTCTTCTGGCGGATACTTAAACGCAATTGCCCACTTAGGTGCGCGCGATGTAAAGCCCAGCGCGACCTGTTGGGAGATTTCATTGACTTTAATGACAACACCATCAATTTCGTGTTCTATGTCGTGACGATGTTTCTCGTAGTTGGCGATGAAATCACTCACCTCTTTGCGCGTGGCAAGAACGCGATAGCGCTCACTGGTGGGCAATCCCCACCCTTTGAGCGCTTCATAGGCTCCGCTTTGAGATTCGAAAGTTGCACCTTCGCAAGCGCCAATCCCATGCACCACCACACTCAACGGACGTGCAGCCGTAATTCTCGGATCTTTCTGGCGCAAAGAACCAGCGGCTCCGTTTCGTGGATTAGCAAAGAGGGACTTTCCAAGTTCCTCCAAAGAGGCATTGAGTTCGGCAAATGCCTCAAGTGGAAAAAAGACTTCCCCGCGGACTTCTATCAGCGATGGAATGTTTTTGCCGATCAAAGTATGTGGCAAGTTCTTAATGGTTTTCACATTGAGAGTGACATCTTCACCTGTGACACCATTGCCGCGAGTAAGAGCTTGTGTGAGTACTCCGCCTTCATAAAGTAAGTTGATCGCTAGCCCATCTACTTTGAGTTCGCAGAGCCACTCATTAACGGGCGCTTCCTTTTCAGTGCGATCAAACCACATGCCGAGTTCTTCGTTATCAAAGACGTTATCCAGACTCATCATCTTTTCGATGTGATCTCGTTGCTCAAAACTTGTGGCAAATCCTCCACCTATGTTGAGTGTTGGCGAATCTTGCGCGCGTAATTCTGGATGCCTGGATTCAAGATCATTGAGTTCGCGAAGGAGCGAATCAAATTGCGCATCTGTGATGCTGGGTTTATCCAATACGTAGTATTTGAATTGATGGTCGCGAATCTCTTGAGTGAGCTCATCGATTCGAGGACGCACCTTGGGACTCATGCCTGCGTCTCGCAGACCGTTGCCGAACCGACCACGCGATCATCGTCATAAATAACCATGGCTTGTCCTGTTGCTAATCCAAGAAGTTCTGATTCCAGATGTGCAATGAGCTTTTCGCCATCGTAGAAATAGGTGCATGGCAATGGTTGACCATGCGCGCGAATTTGTACAAAACCTTGCGTTGGCGTTGATGTCACCGCGGGACCACACCACACAGGATTTTCGCCATACATTTTCGTGATCGCCAAATCCTCCCGTGCGCCTACAACAACAGTGTTTGTCTTTGGTTGGATCTTCAACACAAATCGAGGTGAGCCATCAGGGGTGGGTATCGTGAGACCTAAACCTTTGCGTTGCCCGATTGTGTAGGTATAGGCACCTTTATGTTTACCAATGATTGTGCCCTCTTGATCGACAATCGGACCCACTTCACTGCCTAAGCGATCATGCAACCATCCCGCGTTATCTCCAGAGGGAACGAAACAAATATCGTGACTATCTGGTTTATTAGCGACAGAGAGTCCGCGCGCAGCGGCTTCTTTGCGGATATCAACTTTCTCGGTATCACCCAGTGGAAAGATGGCGCCTTGAATTTGTTCCACCGTAAGAACCGATAAGACATAGGACTGATCCTTGGAATTATCGATTGCCCGATGCAAAGTCTTACCCATGGGGCCATCTTTAGTGGTTGCATAATGCCCCGTGACAACACCATCAAAACCCATCGCCCGAGCACGATCTAAGACGGCAGCAAATTTAATCTTTTCGTTGCACCGAAGGCACGGGTTGGGCGTGCGGCCTGCCGCGTATTCAGAGAGGAAATTCTCTACAACACCCTCGTGGAATTCTTCGGCCATATCCCAAATATAGAAAGGGATACCGACAACATCCGCTGCCCTGCGCGCATCATGGGAATCCTCCACGGTGCAACATCCCCGCGCTCCAGAGCGATATTTCTGCGGATTGGAAGAGAGCGCTAGGTGCACACCAATAACTTCGTGGCCAGCTTCGACCGCACGTGCCGCAGCAACAGCTGAATCCACTCCGCCACTCATGGCTGCAATGAGTCTCATCGAAGATTGGCCGCTCTAGCGCGCTCTATTACTCCTGGAAGTGCGTTTAACACTGAGGTCACATCACTGGTCGATGTTGTTGACCCTAACGAAAAGCGCAAACTTGAACGTGCGCTCTTATCGCTATGACCCATGGCAAGGAGCACATGACTTGGACGTTGCACTCCCGCGCTGCATGCCGACCCCGTTGATGCTGCAATGCCTTGCGCATCCAAAAGCAAAAGTAGCGTGTCACTTTCTGTACCAGGAAAAGTAGCATTGACGATGCCCGGAAGTGTTTCCGATGCTCCGTTTATGTACGCATCTGGAATTACGTGAACTATTCCCTGAGCCAGCAGGTTGCGCATTTCACGAACGTGTTCACCTGGGTACTCGCCATCTGCGGCTGCGGCACATCCCACAATGGCTGGCGCGTTCAGAGTTCCGCTACGAATTTCGCGCTCTTGTCCCCCGCCATGCAAAAGCGCCGGAATTTCAAGTCCACGTTTGAGAACAAGAATTCCGATTCCGAGCGGGCCACCTATCTTGTGTGCACTGAGTGAGAGTGCCGTGAGTCCAAGGGTTGAGAAAGATAAGGGCACCTTTTTAAAACTTTGTACCGCGTCAGAGTGGACAGGGATCGAATGCGCACTTGCCAAGGCCACTATTTCAGTGATGGGCTGGAGCGCGCCTGTTTCATTATTTGAGTGCATTACAGAAATTACTGCAATTTCATCTGCGCGATCTTTAAGAAGTTGCTCCAATTGAGAAAAATCAAGTACACCATTACTTGTCACGCCAATCGAAACAATCTCGGCGCCTTCGTGTTCTGCCAACCATTGCGCAGGATCAAGAATCGCATGGTGCTCGATCGCAGATATCACGATCACATTGCGGCCAACACTTTTGCCTTTCCAATACAAACCTTTTAATGCGGTGTTGTTTGCCTCTGTTCCAGATGCTGTAAAAATGATTTCACTGGGAACGCATCCGATATGCAACGCTAATGACTCGCGGGCTTGCTCAATGGCTTTTCGTGATGCTCGCCCAGGGGCGTGAAGACTTGATGGGTTGCCCAACTGAGCCATTTGAGCCGTCATTGCAGCGATAGCCGCATCAACCATTGGAGTGGTTGCTGCGTGATCGAGATAGATGGACATGTAGCCAAGTCTAGGACTTGCGCGCTTGCACGCCTTCCGTGGCCCTGGGTAGCACGGCAAAAAGGTCTCCTATTACGCCAAAATCTGCGATTTCAAAGATCGGCGCGTCAGGATCTTTATTGATTGCCACGATCAACTTGCTCGTTTGCATTCCGGCGCGATGTTGAATGGCCCCTGAAATTCCGCATGCGACATAGAGCTGAGGGCTCACCGTTTTTCCAGTTTGGCCGACTTGAAGTGAATGTGGATACCAACCTGCATCTGTGGCTGCACGTGAAGCACCGACCGCGGCGCCTAAGGAGTCCGCGAACGCTTCAACAACGGCAAAATTGCCATCAGTGCCACGGCCCCCTGAAACAATGATTTGGGCTTCCGTCAGCTCTGGTCGACCGCCTTTTACATAAGGGGCGCGTGAAATTACCTGTGCCAATTGTGCACTCGCGCTCATTTCAAAAGCGCCAGTTGTTATGGATGGTGAAGCCGCAACAAGATCTGGAGTTATTGAATTTGGTCGAAGCGTTATGACTGCGCAACCGTGACTGACGCGAGAATGCACCGTTGTTGATCCACCAAAAACTAATTGAGTTGCAGTGAGATCTGCGCCAACATCTACTGCATCAGTAATAAGACCTGACTCAATTTGCACAGCAACACGTGCAGCAACTTCCTTGCCGTAAGCACTGGAAGCAACGAGAAATGCATCGGCCGCTCTTGCAGTAATAACTTGCGCAACTGCGTCAGAGGCGGCAGCAACCGAATACTTTTCAAAAGCATCACTTTCGATGACAACCACTTCTGCAATGGGCCCACTGGTAATAAGCCCGGCGAGCGCGCCGCCTTTGCCCGGGGCCGCAAGGACAAGTGCGGTAACGGATCCGACACGTGCACCAGCGGTGGCGAGTTCAGCAACAGTCTTTGCCACGCCATCGGCGGAAAATTCTGCGAGTATCAATACCTGACTCATGCGAATTTCTTTTCTACTAGGAAATTCAGGAGGGCTTCTCCGCCGGCTCCATCGTCAACAACTTTAACTCCCGCCGCTTTGGCTGCACGTGGCGTGGCATCAACCACCGCGCTCCATGAATCTTGTTTGCCTAAGCCAATTTCTGAAAGTGAATGCACTGCCATCGGCTTTTTCTTCGCCGCCATAATTCCCTTGAATGAGGGGTAGCGGGGTTCATTAATCTTTTCGATCACGCTGATCACACATGGAAATTGCGCCTTCATAGTGTCAACTCCTGCTTCCGTTTCCCGAGTGATCGTCACAGTTGAATCATCGGGAGTAACGATTACGGAACCAGCAAAAGTTAATTGTGCCCAGCCCAATCGTTGCGCCAACATTGCAGGCACGACGCTCATGCGTGCATCCGTTGATTCGGTGCCACACAGAACTAAGTCAAACTTTTGATCGGCAATTACTGTGGCTAAAACTTTTGATGTACCGAGTGCATCGCTTCCAATGAGTGCATCATCGGTGATGATGATTGCGCTATCGGCTCCCATGGAAAGTCCTTTGCGAACCGCATCAGTTGCGCGCGCGGGTCCCATTGAAATCAAGGTGATGGTGTGAGCGCCACCTTCTCCATTGCCACCGTGAGCTTCAACGATGCGCAGAGCTTCCTCTACGGCGTACTCATCTAGATCATTGAGAACCGCGTCGACACCTTCTCGATCGAGCAATCCGTTGATCATCGTTTTTTGGGCCCAAGAGTCGGGCACTTGCTTTACACAGACCGCAATCTTCATGCTCAGATGTTACTTCTCGGTACCGCATGGAACAAAGCGCCTCGTCGGATCTTCATCTCTGCTTTGCCGACACGTAACCTCAACCTCCCATTGAGGTTTCTTGGATACTTCACTCTCCAGCCATGAAGGTTGCGATCGTTACCGAATCGTTTCTTCCCCAAGTCAATGGGGTCACTAATTCTGTACTGCGCATACTTGAATACTTATCTGCCCAGGGTCATGAAGCACTTGTTATTGCACCAGAGAGTACGGATGGCCCTTCACGGTATGCGGGTTTTCGCATAAAAAGAATTCCAAGCCTGGCGATGAAGGGGCTCATTCCAGTAGCACTTCCCCAAAAAACCCTCGAGCCGCTCCTCGAAGGTTTTTGCCCCGATGTAATTCACTTGGCCTCTCCAATCTTTCTGGGATCCTACGTTGCCAAGATCGCAAAGCGAATGGCTATTCCAACTCTCTCTGTTTATCAAACCGATATTGCCGGTTTTGCTCGACATTACGGATTAACTATTGCGCATTCGCAATTAAGAAAATGGGTTGCCAAGATTCATATGCAAACCTCCCGAACACTGGCCCCATCTTCATGGTCATGTCGCGATCTTGAATCAAGCGGTGTTAAAAATGTGCACTTATGGCAACGCGGTGTAAATTCAGAGAGATTCAATCCGGCACACAGAAACGAAGAACTTCGTAAACAATGGACGCAGGGGAACTCTGAAAAGAAGATCGTTGGATACGTCGGAAGATTAGCAAATGAAAAACGTATCGATGATTTAGCAGTTCTTGATAAACGCCCCGATGTTCAATTGGTAATTGTTGGGGAAGGACCAGCTCGTTCAAAACTAGAACGCGAACTTCCCAACGCAATATTCCTAGGCTTTCAAGGTGGAGAAGATCTCTCCAGGGTCTACGCATCGCTGGATATCTTTGTGCATACAGGCAAGCACGAAACATTTTGCCAATCCATTCAAGAAGCCCTCGCATCAGGCATACCGGTCATCGCCCCAAATACTGGCGGGCCTACTGATTTAGTAGCACAGGGAAATGCTGGCTACCTCATTGATACGGCCCAGCCATTGGAGATGCTTAGCGCTTTTACCTCAATGATTGCGCGTTCGGATTTTGAGCAAATGCGAGAGATTGCTCGTGCTTCGGTAATTTCGCGAACTTGGGAAAGTGTCAATAATCAATTACTCAACCACTACACCGAACTCATTGCGCTGGAAAATGAACGTAAGAATCCATCCTTGAGTCACATGAGAAGGGAACTCGTAGCGTGAAGATCGTCCATGTTGCAAACTTCTATGGACCCAAATCCGGTGGCATTCGAACCACTCTTCATCATTTGGGTCGTGGGTATCAATCATTGGGACATGAATTTACCTACATCGTGCCTGGTAACGGTTTCTATTGTGAAGATACTCCGGCAGGCCGGCGGATAACAGTTCCCAGTATCAGATTGCCTTTTAGCGGCGGTTATCGCATCATTCGAAGCAATCGCGACCTTCGTAAATTACTGACAACTCTTCAACCACATCGAATAGAGATATCGGATCGATTCACTCTGTCATCCATTGGGGTTTGGGCTCGAAATCGAAAAATCCCTGCGGTGGTTTTTAGTCACGAATCCTTAACGGGACTTGCAAGTAACTACTTTCCATTCTCCGTTCAACGTTTCGTGAATTGGCATAATCGCCGTCTTTCTAGCCGATTTGAATACGTAATTACCACCACAAATTTTGCCGCCAAAGAATTTCTCGAAATCAACACGCAAAATGTTCTTCAGGTTCCCCTGGGGGTAGATCTGGTGACGTTCACACCCCATGCTCGCGACAAACGGATGCATAATGATCTAGTCAAAGGTGGAGATATTCTTATCGTTCATGTAGGCCGCATGTCACCTGAAAAGAAACCAATGCGCTCCATTGAAACCATGGCCGAACTTCAACGTCGTGGTATCAATGCTCACCTTGTTTTCATTGGCATCGGGCCCATGTGGAATCAACTCAGAGAAGCAGCAAAAGATCTCCCGGTCACTTTCTTGGGGTATATCGCAGATCGAAATCGCGTTGCGGCGATATTGGCCTCCTCTGATATCTCGCTCGCACCTGGTCCAATTGAAACTTTCTGTCTTGCTGCCTTGGAATCGATCGCATCCGGGACACCTGTTGTCGCCTCGCAAACAAGTGCGGTTGGAGAATTTCTAGCCATCGACTCGGAGCACCCGGCCGGTCTGACCGTTGCAAACAATGCGTTGGCATTCGCTGATGGGATTGAAAAACTTCTTGAATCGGATCTATCAGAAATCACGATTGCATGTCGTGAACAGGCAGAGCGGTTTCCCTGGGATCGCACAATCGAACTTCTTCTCGCGATAGGTGCAAAGGAAACGGACCTCTTTCCCACTCCACCAAAATTGCGGGTGGCGTAAATGTCTTTTCGCACAATTTCTCCAACTATCACTTTCGCAGTTCTTGGTGACAGCGCTGCATCTGGAGTTGGCGATTCAGACCGTGAAGGGGTAAATCGTGGTTGGTCTTTTTATCTCGCTAATGCTTTTCATCAACCATTGACCTATATCAATGTTTCTCGGCCAGGTGCAAAATCTGCCGAAGTTCGCCATGTGCAGCTAGAAAGGATTCTCGCTAGCTCCCCAGACATTACCGCCGTGATCGTGGGCGGAAACGATGTCCTAAGAAATGGTTTCGATCCACAAGCCATTTATCATCACCTTCGGGAAACAACTCAAATACTCAAGAGCGCCCACTCTGAAGTTTTGCTCCTACAACTTCACGATCCAACACAGATTGTTCCATTGCCAAAGTTGCTAGCGCGAGTTCTACGACGCCGTATCAATGCGCTCAATGCCATCACACTCTCCATCGCCAACGAGTTCAATGCAATCATGCTTGAAACGCGAGAGATCGAAAATGTCTACGAAGGTTCCAATTGGCACGTAGACCGAATGCACCCCAGCAAAATAGGTCACCAAATGTTGGCTGCACATTTTCGAGAACTGCTCGTTGAGCGAAGATGGAAACTTGCGCCCGTGGTTGTTGAAACGCGCCGACCAACTTCACGAATGAAATCGTTGATCTGGATGATGCGACATGGAACTCCGTGGTTTCTCAAAAGAAGCATCGATCTCTTGCCTGCCGCGTTTTACTTGAGCATCTGCGAGGGAATCCGCATGATCACAGGTCGCAATCATGAGGAAAGTTTCGAACTCGAAATCGTTCGTCAATTTCGCGCTCAGGAGGCGCAACTTCTCGCCTCCTAAAAAGTCCTAAAGGTCCTAAAGGGTCCTAAAGGGTGAGGAATTAAGCGAAAACCCTCATTTCACGGCAAGATAGCCAGATGCAATCGGCTGACGCGCGCTACCTAGGCGCAACGCTCACTCACGAGGGCTGCAATTTTGCTCTCTGGTCTGACGCCGCCGATGCCGTGGAGTTATGCCTCTTCAACGAGATCAATGGCCACCTTGTCGAGACTCGCTTCGCCCTGGCACATCGCACGGGTCCTATCTGGCACGGATATCTTGCCGGTGTTCGGGCTGGCCAGAGATACGGTTTCCGGGTCTACGGGCCGTGGCAACCCGAACGTGGTTTGCGCTTCAACGCGGCAAAATTATTGCTCGATCCCTATGCACATCAACTCGATGGCGATTTGCAGTATGCGCCCGAGATTTATGGTCATGTGAGCATCGATGCATCGGGTGCAGGAGAACTTGGACTACGCGATCCACGAGATAGTGCAGGAAAAGTGCCGTACTCGGTGGTTACCGATCACCATCCGCGGTCCATACATCGCCTCAATACGCCATGGGCTAAAACCGTGATCTATGAGGCACATGTGCAAGGTCTGACGGCAAAGAATTCAGCGATCGATGATGGCGAACGCGGCACGTACAAAGGCCTGGGTCACCCCAGCACGATTGCCCACTTAAAGAAGATGGGTATCACTGCCCTTGAGCTACTCCCCATTCATTTCTCCATCACCGAACCTGCGATTCATTTACGAGGGCGCAGAAATTACTGGGGGTACAACCCCATCGCTTTTAGCGCACCACACAATGCCTACGCAGCAACAAAAGATCCCATTGCAGAATTGCAGTGGTCGATAGACCAACTGCACATCGCTGGCATCGAGGTTATTTTGGATGTTGTCTACAACCACACCGGAGAAGGTGGGGTCGGCGGCCCGACTCTTTCGTATCGAGGAATCGATAACAAGAGTTGGTATCGACATCAAGGTGATGATCAGTACATCGATGTGACAGGTTGTGGAAATACCGTCAACGCAGGCCAGCCACACGCGGTACGCCAAATTCTCGATTCCCTTCGTTGGTGGAGCGATGTCATTGGCGTGGATGGTTTTCGTTTTGATTTAGCAACGGCGTTATACAGAAATGACTCCGCAACGGATTCTTCTTTATTCACCGCAATTGCCGCTGACCCAGTCTTGCGCAATCTCAAATTGATTTCAGAACCATGGGATGTCACGCGGTATAGCTTGGGAGATTTCGCCTATCCATGGCGCGAATGGAATGACCACTATCGAGATTCCGTGCGCCAGTTTTGGCTTGGTGACTTAGAGCGCGGATATGGTGAAGGTGTGGCAGATATCGCCTCGCGCATTAGTGGTTCTAGCGACATCTTCTATTACCGCGGACCTACCTCATCTATTAACTTTGTGACCGCTCATGATGGATTCACTCTCAATGACCTTGTGAGTTATCAAGAAAAACATAATGAGCAGAATGCCGAAAACAATCACGATGGTGGATCCTCCAACCGATCCTGGAATGTTGGCGCTGAAGGGCCAACACAGGATGCAGGTATTGCAACAATTCGGCATTGGCTACAAAAATCCATGCTCGCAACGCTGGCTCTTTCATCTGGAGTACCGATGTTCTCCATGGGCGATGAAGTAAGCCGTACGCAAAATGGATCCAACAATGCTTACTCGCTGCCAACTTCCGATATTCGTGGAGAGGGTTGGGCGCTCAATTGGGATCTCAACGATCAGGAGCAAGACATGCTCGATTCTGTTTCGGCACTGGTAAGTATCCGAAATACTTACCTTGCCGATGTTGCTTCCGAATTCTTCACCGGCGCTATCGATCTGGGCACTCAACGAAAAGACATTGCTTGGTTTAGTTTGGGTGGTCGCGAAATGACCGACACCCATTGGAGCGATGGAGATAAACGAAGCATTACTGTTTTCTTTGAAGCTGGATCCAATCGTGGATTGCTGTTACTTCTCAACTCATCGCAATCAGAAACTGTCTTTACATTGCCCAATGAAAAATGGGGAGAAACTTTCCGTTGCATCTTTGATGCCTCTCATGAAAGTTCAACATACGAACCAGCCATTGCATCACCTCGCGCGAAAATTAAAGTTGCACCCCATAGCGCTCAGGTTTGGCTGCTTTCGCGCTGATACTCGTGAGTAAGGGCGCAAGGGGCTTAAAATCTGCCAGTGCTCGCAATCGTTGCTCCAGGTCAAGGTTCACAAACTCCGGGCTTTCTTGCTCCATGGTTGGAAATTTCCGACCTTAAAGATTCACTCGCCACATATTCCGATGCGATCGGGCTTAACCTTGCAATTCTCGGCACTGAATCTGGACCCGATGAAATCCGCGATACCGCCAACGCCCAACCGCTGATCGTTTCTGCAGGCTTGCTCGGTGCGAAGGCGCTCGGGGTTGATGCACCTTTTGATCTCACGACAGGGCACTCGGTTGGCGAATTAACTGCGGCATCTATCGCAGGCGTTATCAGTGACCTTGATGCGATGAGACTTGTGCGCGAGCGCGGTCTCGCTATGGCAGTTGCTGCCGCCCACTCCACAACTGGAATGTCAGCGGTACTGGGCGGGGACCGCGATGAAATCCTTGCATTAATCGCTCACCTTGGGCTCGTTGCGGCCAATGACAATGGCGCTGGTCAAATTGTTGCCGCCGGGGACCTGGTTGCGCTGACCGCGCTGGCGGATTCGATTCCATCCAACGCCCGAGTACGCGCACTGGCCGTGTCAGGCGCCTTTCATACTCATTTCATGGCACCGGCTGTTGGCCACCTCAAAGAATTTGCAACAACGTTGCACCCGCAAAATTCCACTCACGCAATCGTTTCTAATAAAGATGGTGCGCGCATCACAAACGGCGAGGAAGTCATGTCCCGCATCGTTTCGCAGATCGCCAATCCAGTGCGCTGGGATATGTGCATGGCAACGATGGTTGCCCTCGGTGTTACCGCGGTGTTGGAGTTGCCACCAGCGGGCACTCTGGTTGGATTGATTAAGCGGTCAATGCCAGGAGTGGAAACTCTGGCGCTTAAAACTCCGGATGATCTAGATGCAGCAAGAGATCTGATTGCCCGTCACGCAGGACCTAACGCAAAGGCAGCGCAATGATTCAGGTTCGCAAGGGCACCGATAGCCAAATCTTAAGTGTGGGCGGATATCAGCCATCACGAGTTGTTCCTAACTCTGAAATCGTCGAACGTATTGAATCCACGGATGAATGGATTCGCCAACGCACCGGAATTGAAGAGCGCCGCTTTGCCGCCGCCGATGAAAGCGTTCTGGATATGGCAGAGGCAGCATGTCGCCAAGCCCTATCGCGCGCAGGTAAAACTATGGAAGATGTAGATACTGTCATTGTTGCCACCATTACATACCCTTTCCAGGCACCAAGTGCTGCAACAGCCCTTATTGCCAGGTTAGGAAATCCAAAAGCAGCGGCCTTTGATATCAACGCAGCATGCGCAGGTTTTTGTTACGGGCTAGGAATGGCCAGTGACTTCATACGCAGCGGCACGTCAAAATATGTGCTTGTTATCGGAGTAGAAAAACTCACAGACTTTATCGATCCTAATGACCGTGCAACTGCATTCATCTTCGCCGATGGAGCAGGTGCTGTGTTAGTTGGTCCGTCAGATCATCCTGGCATCGGACCAACAATTTGGGGATCGGATGCAGATTCTCGCGATGCCATCTTAATGAATCCTTCCTGGAATGAATTTAGAAACAACGCGATGGATGTTCCTTGGCCAGTTATTTCACAACAAGGGCAAGTGGTTTTCCGTTGGGCTGTCTACTCCATGGCAAAAGCCGGACTTCGCGCACTTGAAGCTGCAGGAATGAGCGTGGATCAACTCGATGCCTTTATTCCACATCAAGCAAATGTGCGCATCATCGAAACGATGGCAAAAGAAATGAAATTGCCTGAAAAAGTCATCATTGCCCAAGATATTCGCACCTCAGGAAACACTTCAGCGGCATCCGTGCCACTGGCAATGGCCGCGTTGCTCGAAGATCACCCAGAATTGCATGGCGGATTGGCGCTACTGATCGGTTATGGCGCAGGATTGGTCTATGCAGGTCAGGTAGTTCAGCTACCACCGTTACCAACAGTTCACAGCAACTAACACTCACCAACAAGGAAGGCACTACCGCTATGGCACTTTCACCAGCAGACGTTCTCGCGGGACTTAAAGAGATCGTTGAAGAAGTTGCAGGAATCCCTGCGGCATCGATCGAACTAGATAAGAGCTTCACCGATGATCTTGATGTTGATTCATTGAGCATGGTTGAAGTTGTTGTTGCCGCAGAAGAGCGCTTTGGCGTGAAAATTCCTGATGATCAGGTTTCAGAGTTGACCACTGTTGGCGACGCTGTAAATTTCATCGTTAAGGCATCTGCTTAAATCTAGAAGATTTTAGGAGAAATAAATGTCACGTCGTCGCGTCGTAGTTACTGGATTAGGTGCAACCACTCCCCTGGGTGGAGATGTCGCAAGCTCTTGGTCAGCGCTCCTTGCTGGCAAAAGTGGTGTGCGCACTCTTACCGATGAGTGGGCATCGACAATTCCAGTAACTATTGCCGGCCGCGTTGCTATGGAACCAAGTGAGGCGATGGAGCGCGTTGAAATGCGTCGTTTGGATCGCTCCGAACAGTTTGCACTCATTGCTGCTCGCGAAGCCTGGAAAGACGCAGGATCTCCAGATGTAGATCTCGAGCGCCTGGGCGTGGTAATCGCCTCAGGCATCGGTGGAGTCACAACACTCCTAGATCAATATGACATCTTGAAAACTAAGGGCGCACGTTTTGTTAGCCCACACACCGTCCCGATGTTGATGCCTAATGGACCAGCTGCAAATGTAGGTCTTGAACTCAAAGCAAAAGCGGGAGTACACACACCTGTAAGTGCCTGCGCATCGGGCGCTGAAGCTATCGGTTATGCCATGGAAATGATCCGCTTTGATCGCGCTGACATTATTGTCACCGGCGGAGTTGAAGCAGCATGCCATGCACTTCCGATGGCCGCTTTTGCTGCAATGAAAGCACTCTCTACTCGCAACGATGACCCCACTCGCGCATCTCGTCCCTACGACATAGACCGCGATGGTTTTGTTTTGGGTGAAGGCGGAGGCATTTTGGTGCTTGAAGAGTATGAACACGCAAAAGCACGTGGTGCAACTATTTATGCTGAAATTGCAGGACAAGGATTAACTTCTGATGGTTATCACATTGCTGCGCCAGATCCAGATGGAAGCGGAGTTCAGCGCGCTATTGCATTTGCACTTCGTGACTCAGGTTTAACTACTCGCGACATTGTTCACTTGAACGCGCACGCCACATCTACTCCTGTCGGCGATGTTGCAGAAGCCAACGCACTTCGATTAGCACTGGGCAAAGAAGCCGATCACGTTGCAGTATCCGCAACGAAATCCAGCACCGGTCACCTACTCGGTGGAGCGGGCGCTATTGAATCTGTCTTTATCGTCAAGGCGCTACAAGAGCGAATGGCTCCACCCACAATCAACATCGAAAACCTTGACCCAGCAGTCACTATTGATGTTGTGCGCGATATACCTCGAGCCCTGCCTGCCGGTGACATCGCCGCGCTCAATGATTCATTCGGCTTTGGTGGACACAACGTTGTATTGGCTTTTCGTACACTCTAAAAAATGGACACACCTGAGATTGACCCGCGCGATCCGCAACTTCGTTTAGCGCGCCTATGTGATCCCGGCACCGTTCAACTTATTTCTCCGATTGATAAATCTGGAATGTTGGCGGCAACGGGATTAGTTAAAGGAAATAAAGTTGTTCTCTTTGCCTCCGATGCAACATTTCATGGTGGTGCCCTGGGCGTTGACGGCGCTCATGTAATTCTGACCGCTTACAAAGAAGCGATGGCTACGCAATTGCCGATCATCGGTATCTGGCACTCAGGCGGCGCAAGATTGCGCGATGGTGTTTCATCTCTGCATGCATTCGGCGAAGTTTTTCAAGCGATGATCACGGCCAGCGGAAAGATTCCACAGCTCTCATTAGTCCTTGGACCAACTGCAGGTGGCGGTGCATACGGACCAGCACTGACCGACGTTGTCGTTCTTGCACCAGAAGGTCGAATCTTTGTTACGGGTCCGGATGTAGTAAAAAGTGTGACGGGTGAAAAGATTGACATTGCAACGCTCGGCGGACCGGATGCGCATAAGAAAAATAGCGGCGTCGCTCATGTGATTGCACATACAGAGCAAGAGGCCTTTGATGAGATTCGCGATGTCACCGCGCTCTTTGCCAATCAAGGACATATGGCCACAGATCTGCCTGACTTTGATTTTGCAGCCCTAGTGCCACCTCCAACCAAGCGTGCCTACGAAGTACACCCGCTGGTGCGCGCGATATTGGATACCGAAGGTGAAGTCCTGGAGTTGCATCCGCATTGGGCCGAGAACATGCTCATCGCTATCGGAAGGTTAGGTGGGCGAACGGTGGGCGTTGTTGCTAATAATCCTCAACATTTAGGCGGCGTTCTTGATTCATCGGCCGCTGAGAAAGCGGCACGCTTTGTTCGCACCTGCGATGCTTTTGGAATTCCACTGATTGTTATTGCCGATGTACCTGGATTTCTTCCAGGTGCTGGCCAGGAATGGGAAGGCGCAGTCAGGCGAGGTGCAAAATTGCTTCACGCATTTGGTGAATCCGTAGTCCCCCGTGTCACTCTTGTGACACGCCGTGCCTATGGCGGTGCTTACGTTGCTATGAACTCCAAATCCCTCGGTGCGACGAAAGTATTTGCATGGCCAACTGCTGAAGTCTCCGTGATGGGCGCCGTTGCCGCAGTGCGCGTATTGCACCGCCGCTTACTTGCAGATATTCCAGAGGATCAGCGAGAAACAATGGAACTTGAATTGGCGGCAGAGCACGACAAAATTTCAGGTGGAGTAGAACGTGCCATTGAGATCGGAGCCGTCGATGAAATTATCGATCCCAAAACGACGCGCTCGGCTCTAGCCCAAGCAATTGCAAGCGCTCCCTATCGCCGTGGTAGCCACGGCAATATTCCTCTCTAGAACTCAGTCAGAACTACTTGGTTTTAAAGGTCACCGAAACCGTAGATGTCACTGTCTTGTTGATCGTGGTCGTGTCATAAGCCCCACCAGCATCGGTCATAGTTGAATCAGGCGTCGTCACTTGAAAAGGTCCGGTCGTAACACTGACAACTGCGCCAATGGTTCCGCCGACTGCTTTTGTAAGAGCAACGGCGCGGATCTTCGCATCTTTCATTGCCTCTTCCAGTAATTGTGGACGTAAGGTTGGCAAAGTGGAAACATAATATTGAGGGCCACCCGTGTTGACGTTCACACCAGTTTGTAACAAGTTACCTATTCCTTGGCTCAATTTAGAAAGCAATTGAACATCTTTACTTCGTACAACTACATCGCGTGAGGCATTGTGGGACAAGATGCGACCCGTTGGATTGCCATTGATGTATTCAGCATTCGCATACGTGGAGACAGCACCGAGAGTCAACGCATCTGCAGGTACTCCGCCAGTTGTGAGATATACCTTCACCGCATCGACATCGGAACCAACTTTGGCAATGGCATCGGAAACCTTTGACATCGATGCTTGCACATTGAGAGTCCAGACAGCATTATCGGCAACCGCAGAAACCTTCGCAGAACCGGTGACAGTAATTCCGTTCGCGCTACGTGCTGCAAATCCTGAGCCAACTTTCATTAACCCACCAGCGAGCGCTAGGGAAACAATGACAGAGGAGATGATGATCGTGACTGCTTTGCGTCGTTCGATCGTGATAATTGGACTTTCATTTAGTTGACTCATGTAAAGGATTCTACTGTCTGATTCTACGAATTAGATTGCTTTTGAATGTGATATTGCATCCAAGTCAGCGCGACGAAATTGTTCGAGCTCTAGGTCCCATGCAGTTCCCATTGCATTGGCAAGGGTTTGTCGCAATGAATCTTCATCTTGATCCATCGCTCCCATCACTTGATGTTCGGTGATCAAGACACTTCCCGCGCCATCAATCAAGGCGCGATGAATGCCTAACTCTGGAGTAAAACGATAAAGAACGTTCTCCGTTACAGATTCTTCGCGGATTTCGAATCTCAAGTAGTGCCACCCTCGTAGCGCGCTTGCGAGCTCCGCCCCTATCCCCAGGCGATCGCGCCATTCCAGGGTGCTCTTATGGGTACCTGCAATGAGAGATTGTGGCTCCCAATCAATCACCGTGGTTTTACCTAAAAGGTTCTGGATCGCCCATTCGACATGTTTGGTCAGCGCGGCTGGCGCAGAATGAATGACGAGATAACCCCTAGAAAGGGCATGTGATCCCATAGATGAAATGGTAGATCTGCCTTTGGGTGCAGGCGTGTTGATACGGTCCATGACTCTCCCTTTTTGCGGTCGAATTAGGTCATTACGCGTTGGTTTGACCTTCCCCGGTCCACCACAGCTGCCTTATTTCGCCTCACGAGCCCTTACGGCTTCGCAAAAGAGAGGCCTATTTTTACCGCATTTGGAGAGATTGCGCCAGCAGATGGTTCGGAGCCAAAAAGACCTTTAGGCAATATGAGTGTGACCTAGTACTCTTTTCCCTAGTCGGACGCTTAATCAGTACCCGTTTCATGGCCTAAAGCTTTGCTCGGTATCGCTGGCGCAAGAGGATGACTGGTGAACGAGGATTTCTCATTCACCCCACATATCGAAGGAAAAGTAAAAACATGGCAACAGGCACAGTTAAGTGGTTCAACTCTGAAAAGGGTTTCGGTTTCATTGCAGTTGATGGTGGCGGACAAGATGTATTCGTTCACTACTCAGCAA
>Ga0194037_1000953_pt1 | contig 21906 bp, 18 predicted proteins | sample JunL306m_MetaG_FD_148653 | JGI IMG/M metagenome (GOLD analysis project Ga0194037, IMG submission 148653) | Anoxic zone freshwater microbial communities from boreal shield lake in IISD Experimental Lakes Area, Ontario, Canada - Jun2016-L304-6m | ecosystem: Environmental > Aquatic > Freshwater >...
TTGCCGAAGTGGTGGCGGAGCAGGATGCCGGCGGTGAGGGCGGCGTGGGTGGCGAGGGCGAGGTCGGTCATGAGGAGTGGGGATGAGAAGAAGACGCAAGACGCAAGACACAAGACTTCAAGACTCAAGAGAAGAGCAAGACCGGCAAGTTATTTTCTCTACTCTTGAATCTTGTGTCTTCAAGTCTTGGGTCTTAAGTGCAGTTCGAGGATGGCCTCGACCAGTTGGTGGGCGAGGTGGTGTTTGGTGGCGGGCGGCAGAGGCCGGCGGTGATCTGGATAGACGAGGACGACCTCGTTGTGGTCGGAATCAAAGCCGATGCCGGGTTGGGAGACGTCGTTGGCGATGACGAGGTCGCAGCCTTTTCTGGTGAGTTTGTCGCGGGCGTTGGCCTCGAGGTTTTCAGTTTCCGCGGCGAAGCCGACCAGCGTGCCGGTGAAAGCGAGCGGCCCGCGGGCCGAGCCCAGGATGTCGGTGGTGCGGACCAGCTCGAGGGTCAGGGCGTCTGCCGACTTCTTGAGTTTGGCGGGAGCGACCTGGCGCGGCGTGTAATCGGCCACGGCGGCGGCGAACACCGCCACGTCCATGCGCCCGAGATGATGGGCCACCGCCTGGTGCATTTCCGCCGCGGTTTCCACCGGCAGGAAATCCACGCGGTCCGGCACGTCCAGCGCGGTGGGGCCTGAAACCAACAGCACCGTATGCCCGGCATGGGCGAAGGCGGCGGCAAGCGCGTAGCCCATTTTGCCTGACGATCGATTCGAGAGAAAACGAACGGGGTCGATCGGCTCGCGCGTTGGACCGGCGGTGACGAGGATGTTCACGAAGGCAATTCGGCCCATCAGGGGATGGGCCGCGGCGGGGTTCTTACCTCGGTGCCTTGGGCGATTTCGCGTCTTTTAGCGCGGCTGGCTTGGCACCATCCTTCTTGGCATCGTCCTTTTTGGCCGCTTTGCCGGACTTGATGTTGTCGAGCTCCTTGAGTGCTTCAAGGCGCTGCTTTTCATCGAGCTTGGTGGCGATCTCCTTGACCAGGGCGTCAGCCTCTTTTTCGCCGCGTTCCGAGGCGATGGTGGCCAGTGCCCAGGCCTTGATCGGGTCCGCCTTGACGCCGATGCCGTCGTATAGGAGGTGGGCCAGCGCGAGGGTGGCGGGTCCATGGCCCTGGTTGGCGGCCAGCGCATACAACTGGCCGGCGTTATCGAGGTTTTTGGTTACGCCGCCGATGCCGCGGGCATACAGGGTGGCGAGGTTGTTTTGAGCTTGGGCGTTGCCGCCTTGGGCGGCGCGGGTCAGCCATGCAACCCCGGCCGAGGCGTCCGCCGTGCCCATTTTGCCCGAGAGATAGAGCAAGCCGAGTTCATTTTGGGCTTCCGGGAGATTGCCGTTGGCGGCGGCCAGCAGGTGGCCGTAACCGGTGAGCAGATTGGCTTTCTCCGGCTTTTCGCCGGCCAGCAGCGAGGCGGCCACCCGCAGATTGGCAGCCGGGTTGCCGGCCTCGGCAGCTTTGAGCAGCAAGGCTTGGCCGCGTTCGGCGTCTTTTTCCACGCCTTTGCCATTGAGGTAAAAATCGGCGCTGCGGAGCATGCAGTCGACCTGGCCGGCGTCCTTGCCGCGCTCATACTCGGCGAGGGCGGCTTTGGGATCCTTTTTGACGTTCTCCTCGTAGTCGCCAAGCGCGAGGTAGGCGGAATATTCTTTGGCGGCGATGGCTTTCTTGAGCCACTCGCGGCCTTTTTTCTCATCGCGGTTTTTCTCGTCGCCGCTGAGCAGGCGTGAGCCCAGGGCGGCCATCGCGCCGGCGTTGCCCAAGCCCGCGGCTTTGGCGTAGTTGGCGAGGGCTTCTTTGGGGTCCTTCAATTCGGGAAAGCCAAACTGACCTTCATAAAATCGGGCGATCAACAGCACCGAGACGACGTCGCCGGCATCCGCCGCGCGTTTCCACCAGAAGATGGCTTTGTCGGGATCGGGTGCCGGAGTCAGCATGCCGCGCAAGTAGGCCTCGCCCAGAATCCGGGCGGCTACCGAGGGATCGTCCTTGGCCGCGGTTTCAAGTGCTTGGCGGGCTTGGTCGCGCTCGTCCTCTTTGTCGGAGGCCAGCAGGATGAACGAGAGGCGATAGACCGCGTCCTTGTGTTTGCCGGCGGCGGCCTTGCGGTAATATTCGAGCGCCTTGTCCTTGGAGGCTTCCATGCCTTGGCCGGACTCGGAGGCGAAGCCCAGCAGATAGAGCGCCTCCGCGTTGCCTTGTTCGGCCAGCGGTTTGGCGAGCTCGACGGCCTTGGCATGGCGTCCGGCCTGGAAGGCTTCCATGGCGGCTTTGGCCGGCCCCTCGGCCTCTGCGGGCACTGCCGCGGAGGTGTCACTCGGCAGGGAAACTGCGGCGGGGAGGGAAGCGGTGAGTGCGGATAACAACAGGAACGGGGCAATGAAGCGTGATCGCATGTGGATAACTAGAGAAGAATATCCCATAAAGGCAAGCGCGATTTGCAGGATATCACGTTCCGCCAGCGCCCTGCGTTGTGTGGAGCCACCGGGCGCGCAGCTCATCGATGCACGCGCCGACCCACTGCGGGTCGATCCAGTGGAGATTGGTGCCCAAGCCGATGTCCCGCAACATCAGCACCGTGAGCTCGCCACCGAGGTGCTCGCGGAATTCGTCCAAACCGTCGAACACCTGCCGCCGCCCGCCGGCATCCAGCCAGTCGAGCGCCGGATGATAGATGGCCAGCCGCAACCCGGCAAGCACCCTGAAAACCCGCTCCGCAACCGCTGGTGAGGCCAAGCCGGCACGGGTCGAATAGAGGGTGTCCAAGGCCACCCCGATGGCGACCGCCTGCGCGTGGGACAAGCGGTAAGCCGTCAGCGCCTCGAGTTTGTGGGCCGCCCAGTGGCCGAAATCCAAGGGTCGGCTTGATCCCACCTCGAACGGGTCGCCGCCGGTCGCGATGTGCCCGACATGCAGCAGCGCGGATTTCTCCACGCAGGCTTCCAGGGCGGCGGGCTCCAGCGTCGCGAGCTCGGGCAGGTGGGATTCGATCCACTCGAAAAACCCGGCGTCTTTGACCAGAGCCACTTTCACCGCCTCGATCAAGCCGGAGCGACAGGTGGCGTCATCCTGGCTGAGAAGGAACCGGAAATCATTGATCACCGCAAACGGCACCGCAAAGGTGCCGATCCAGTTTTTTTTGCCGAAGGCATTGATCGCGCACTTGACGCCCACCCCGCTGTCGTCCTGGGCCAGGGTGGTGGTGGGAAAGCGCACTAACCTGACCCCGCGATGGGCGGTCGCCGCGGCGAAACCGACGGCATCCAGAAACGCGCCGCCGCCGATGGCCAAGGCATAGGAATGCCGGTCAAGGTGAATCGCGTCGATCTGTTTCCAAACCTCGCGGACCCATGCGTCGTCGGCCTTGGCCGCTTCCCCGCCCGGCAGAACCTGGATGCCGCAGAAGTCGAGGTCGAGGAGGGCGAAGTAGGCTTCGATTTCGCGGGCGAGGTGGGGCCAGGCGGCGGCCACCGCCGCTTCCACGAAGACGAGCGCCCGCCGCCCGGCTCCTTCGCGGAGGATTGCGGCGAGTTCCTCGTTGCCCGGCGCGAACGCATTGCGGGTGAACACCACACGGTGCTTGAAGGTGACGGGAATCTGGAAATCGTGACGGGACATCAGCGCACGCGAGACGTATCCTGTTAACGTCCGCGTGCCAATGTTTCTTGGAAGCAATTCAATCATGTCCACTCCCACCATTCTGTTTGAAACCCGCTGGCTCAGCGTGCAACGCATCGGTCACTGGGACTTCGTCCGCCGCCCGCAGGCCGATGCCAGCGTCGGCATCCTCGCCATCACTGCGGAGTTAGAAATCATTCTCGTCGAACAATTCCGCATCCCGATCCAACGCCGGGTCATCGAAATCCCGGCGGGTCTCGTCGGCGACGAACCCGCGCATCTCGGCGAGTCCCTGGCCGGAACCGCCGCCCGCGAGTTGTTGGAGGAGACCGGCTACCGGGCCGGCACCATCGAGCCGTTGATTGCCACCCCCACTTCCGCGGGGCTGACTGCCGAGTTCATCCACCTGTTTTACGCCACGGATCTCACCCAGGAACACGTCGGCGGCGGGATCGGCAGCGAGGACATCATCGTGCACCGGGTGCTGCTGACCCACCTGCGGACGTGGCTGCGCGAGCAGGAAGCCGCCGGCCTGGTCATTGACTTCAAAATCCACGCCAGCTTGTGGCTGGCTGGACTGTGAACGGCAACCTGGTCGCATGTCTGATGCCCGCCGACGGGCCCCGCCATTCTTGTTAGGTGGGTTGGGGGTGTAGGGCGCTCGCACCAGGGAGGCATGCCCGCGCCGCGGGGTCCGGGCAGGCTGCCCGGAGCCTGTGCAGATCAGCCGCCTCTTATGATGACGCGCGGCGCAGGCGGTCCATGATCGCGACGCCGAGGCCGGTCTCGCTGACGGGTTCGGCGATGATGGCGTCGAGGCCGGCCTCGTCGAGCAGGCGCATGACGAAAAACAGGCGGATGGCGGCTTCGGCGAGTTTGCCACTGCCGGGGCTGAGTGACTCGACCTGCTCCCAGTCGTGCAGGTTGACATACGGACTGTCATCCTCGCCGGTGTAACTGAGCAGGCCGTATTTTTTGCCGGGCTCGGGATGGAAGTCGGCGGGGTTCTCCAGCAGAATGAGTGGGGTGAGCGGTGCGTAGTGGCTCGGGAGCTGGCCGGGGGCATGCGGCAGGCCGCCAACCGTCTCCTTGGCTTTCTCGACCCGGCCGAACTCCTGGAGCTGCTCCTTGGTGATGGGTCCGGCGCGGTGAAGGCGGAAGATGGGTTTTTTACCGGGGCGGGGTTCGATGGCGATGATGGTGCTCTCGACGCCTTCGGCGCAGGCCCCGGCATCGACGATGAGCGGGATCCGGCCGCCGAGTTCCTTCAGGACAGCGGTGGCGGAGGTCGGCGAGATCCGGCCGAAGCGGTTGGCGCTGGGCGCGGCGATGGGTCGGCCCAACTCCTTGTTGACCGCCCGGAACACCGGGTGGGCGCTCTGGCGGACCGCGACGGTGGGCAGGCCGCTGGTCACGAGATCGGGGATGTCCGGGTGCTTGGGCAGGATCAAGGTGAGCGGTCCCGGCCAGAACTTGGCGGTGAGCTGGGCCACGGTTTCGGCGATGTCCGGCGGGACGAGGGCGACGTTTTTCAGATCGCCGCGCGACGCGATGTGGACGATGAGCGGATCGAACGACGGGCGGTCCTTGGCGGCGAAGACTTTGGCGACCGCTTCGGGGTTGAACGCGTCGGCTGCCAGGCCATAGACGGTTTCCGTGGGCAGGGCGACGATTTCGCCCGCGCGCAGCAAGGCACAGGCCTCGCGCACGGCTTCCTTCATTTCGTCATCGGCGACTTGGATCATTCGGGTCTCGGGCACGACGGGGTTGTGCCAGAAGCGGCGGCAAGATGCGATCTCCGATTTTGCGGTTCCTATCTTGGAATCCAGGTTTAGGCTGCGCCCATGAATCCACCGACCACCCAGCCCGAGAACATTGTTCTCATCGGTTTCATGGGCTGCGGAAAATCCACCGTTGGCCGCGAACTCCACCACCGGCTGGGCTACCCGCTGGTGGACATGGACCAAGTCATCGAACAACGGGCTGGCAAACCGATCACCGCGATTTTCGCCGAGGAAGGGGAACCCGCGTTCCGCGACATGGAAACCGACCTCCTGATCGAGCTCAACGATCCGGCCGCCCCGCGGCGGATCATCGCCACCGGCGGCGGGGTGGTCGGGCGGGCGGGAAACCGCGCCTTATTGAAGGGGCTGGGCTACGTGGTCTGGTTGCACGCGCCCACCGCGGTGATTGTCGACCGCACCCGCCACAACCGCAGCCGCCCGCTGCTCCACACTGATGATCCGGTCGCGCGGATCCAGTCCCTGCTGGAGGAACGGACCCCGCTCTATCAGGAAAGCGCCCACCTCAAGCTCGATACCGCCGGCCTCCGCTGCGAGGAACTCGCCACCGGCATCCTGGAATGCGCGCGCTACTTCTTCAACAACCGCGCATGAGCCTGCCGGTAGCACAGGTGAAATCATGGGCGGCGGAGCTCGGGTTCGACGCCTGCCGGATCGCCCGCGCCCGCGAGGCGACTCACGCAGACCAATTCCGCGACTGGCTCGCGGCGGGCCACCACGGCGGCATGGCGTGGTTGGAACGCACCCCGGAGCGCCGCTGCGATCCGCGCCAGGTGCTGCCCGCTTGCCGGTCGGTCATCTGCCTGGCCCTGAATTATTTCCCCGGCGACCTACACCCGCCGGAGGGCTCCGCGGATGCTTGCGTCAATGCGTCAGGAGTCAGGAAGCAAGGCGGCGGGCAGAATGCCCGCGCCACTGTGGCCCGGGCATTCTGCCCGGAGCCTTTTTTCCAGGAACCAGGATGCAATGATCCATTGCCGCCGTCGGCACCCGGCTACCGGATCGCCCGCTACGCATGGAACGACGACTATCATGAACTGATCGAAAAACGCCTGCGCGAGTTCGATCTAAAACTCCAGACCCTCGGCGGCGCGCAAAAACCCTACGTCGACACCGGCCCGGTGCTCGAACGGGATTTCGCCAGCGACGCCGGCCTCGGCTGGAATGGCAAGTCCACCCTGCAGATCCACCCGCGTCTGGGGACCTGGTTTTTTCTCGCGGAAATCCTCACTACCCTCGACCTCGAACCGGACCCACCGCTAGGCGACCACTGCGGGAAATGCACCCGCTGCCTCACCGCCTGCCCCACTCAGGCGATCACCGCGCCCCACCATGTGGATGCCCGGCGCTGCATCTCCTACCTCACCATCGAGCACCAAGGCCCGATCCCGCTCGAGTTTCGCGAGGCCCTCGGCGACCGGATCTATGGCTGCGACGCCTGCCTGGAGGCCTGCCCGTGGAACCGCTTCGCCGTGCAAGCGCGCGAGCTCGCGTTCCATGCCCGCCAATCCATCTTTGAGAAAAGCCTGCGGGATTTTCTTGCCCTGGACGATGCGGCCTTCCGCGCGCTGTTCGCCAAATCCCCGATCAAGCGCCTCAAGCGCCCGCGCTTCCTGCGCAATGTCTGCGTCGCCCTCGGCAACACCGGCGGCCCCGCCGACCTGCCAGCCCTGATCCGCGCCGCCGCCGACCTGGATCCCCTAGTCTCCGAACATGCGTTCTGGGCGATCCAACAAATCCGCGACCGCCAGTCGTAGCCACCTGGTGAGTAGGTGGCGCTCTCTCGATGAGAGCGCTTGGAGGAATCCCTCGCGCAGGTGGGCACGGAGGGGCGATATCCGATCGCCCATTTCTCGGGCTTTCCATTGGACTCGGCGGACGGATTCCGCCGCTCCTTGGAGGAAGCCCACGCGCCCATGCGCGCGGGTGGGTCGTGTTCTCGCCCCCCGCCAGTTTCGGCTTGCATCCCGTGGGGCCTTGTCTTACAAGCCGCGTGCACGGCTTCTGACGAAAGGAAAGGAGTGGGTCTCGCACCCACTCTTTTGCGTCTCCAGACGCCAGCAGCGTTGACTGCAGACACCGCCCGCCATGACCAACGATATCGTCGCCCTCATCGAGTATTACGAAAAAGAAAAAGGCATCGACCGCGAAAAGGTCGTTGCCGCGCTGGAATTCGCGTTCATTTCCGCCTATCGGAAAATGGTTCCCGGGGCCGATGCCATCGAGGTTCTGCGCGCCGATGTCAACCTGCGCAAGGGCGAGACCCGGATCTTCGCCGGGCTCACGGTGGTGGCCGATGACGACCACAAGGACAAGTTCAACCAGGTGCCGCTGTCCACGGCGCTCAAGAAGAACCCGGACGCCCAACCTGGCGACATCCAGGAATTCAACGTCACGCCCAAGGATTTCGGGCGCATCGCGGTGCAAACCGCCAAGCAGACGATGATGCAGCGCCTGCGCCAGGCGGAAAAGGAGATGATTTACGAGGAATTCAAGGACCGTGCCGGCGACGTCGTCTCGGGCACCGTGCGCCGCTTCGAGCGCAACGACGTGATGATCGATCTCGGCAAGTTCGAGGGCATCATGCCCAACCGGGAACGCGTCCAAGGCGAGGATTACAATATCGGCGACCGCATCCGCGCCTACGTCCTGGCGGTCGAAAACGAAGGCCGCGGCCCGGAAATCATCCTCTCGCGCAGCCACCCGAACTTTGTCCGCCGCCTGTTCGAGGCCGAGGTCAACGAAATCTCCGACCACACCGTGGAAATCCGCGGCATCGCCCGCGAAGCCGGCTTCCGCACCAAAGTCGCCGTTTGGAGCAATGACCCGAAAGTCGATCCGGTCGGTGCCTGCGTCGGAATGCGCGGGGCCCGGGTCAAAAACATCGTCCGCGAACTCAACAACGAAAAGGTCGACATCATCCGCTGGAGCGAGGACCCCAAGGAATTTGTGCGTGAAGCGCTCAAGCCCGCTGAGTTGCGCTCGATCGAAACCGATGAGGTCAACCGCGTGATCCACGTCACGGTGGATGAGGTTGACCTCAGCAAGGCGATCGGCCGCAAGGGCCAGAATGCCCGACTGTCGTCGCGCATCATGGGATGGGACGTGCAAGTCCGCCGCGATGAATCCAAGGAAGATAAGTTGCGGGAAAAAATCGGTGGCACCGCCCACACTCTCGGCGAACAACTTGGCATCAGCGATGAGCTTGCCAACAAGCTGACCTTGGCTGGCGGCTTGACTCCAGGCTTGGTCATCGACATGCCTGCCGACTACATCGCCGCCGCTTTGGAAATTACCGAGGAGGCCGCGGAGGCCATCCTGCTCCGCGCTCAGACCCTTGTCAGTGACGTCGAACCTGCGCATGCCAGCGACTAAAACCGCTTGTTCATTCTCTCCCCCTACGAACTCTTCAGACTAGCCGAATGCCTCAAAACCGCGATAGCGCTCCCAAAAAAGACAAGGTTCTCGATCTCCTCGAGCCAACCGCGAAACCTTCGCGCCGCGAGCGCCAGCGCAAAGAAGTCGAGGTCATCCCCCCCGGCCCCAGCAAGCTCGACCAAGCCAAGAGTGACGCGCTCGACCTCTTCTCCGAAGAGAAAAAACCCAGGGTTCGCAAACCTGCCGCCCCCGGCAAAAATGTTCTGGGCTCCATCTCCAAGATTCTCGACTCGGAAGATCCCACCCTGGCCAAGGCTGCGGAACCCGCCGCCCCGGTCGAACCCGCCGCTCCTGAGAAGGATGACGTCGCCACCACCGAGGACGAAGCCCCGGACGATCCGAAACTGATTGTCATCAAGCCGCCGATCCTGATTCCCGAACTGGCCGCCCGCCTTGGGCTCAAGCCGTTCAACATCATGGCGGACCTGATCAAATTCGGGGTGTTTCCCGCGCCCAATCAGCCGCTTGAACCCGAAATTGCCGCCAGAATTTGTGAAGCCCACGGGTTCACCTTCGAGCGCGAGAAGCGCGACAAGGATAAGGGCGTCCACAAGAAGCCCCTGGAAGTCATCAAGGAACCCGAAGCTCCCGCCAAGGAACCTGAGGACCTCCTCAAAACCCGCCCGCCCATTGTCACCATCATGGGCCACGTCGATCACGGCAAAACCTCGGTCCTCGATTTCTTCCGCAAAACCAAAATCACCGCCGGTGAAGCGGGTGGCATCACCCAGCACATCGGTGCCTATCAGGTCATCCACAACGGCCAGGAAATCACCTTTCTCGACACCCCGGGTCACGCGATTTTCTCCGACATGCGGGCCCGCGGCGCGGACATCACCGACATCGTGGTGCTCATCGTTGCCGCCAACGACGGCATCATGCCGCAAACGCTGGAGGCAATCAAACACGCCAAAAAAGCCCGCAAGACCACCATCGTCGCGATCAACAAGTGCGATTTGCCCAGCGCCAACGTGGCCCGGGTGAAATCCCAACTGGCCGAGCACGGCCTGCAAACCACCGACTTCGGTGGCGACACCGAGTTTGCCGAGGTTTCAGCGGTCACCGGCCAGGGCATGGAAACCCTGCTCGAACTCATCGCCCTGCAGGCCGAAGTGTTGGAACTCAAGGCCAACCCGAAAGCCACCACCCGCGCCTCGGTCATTGAAGCCCGCGTGGTTCCCGGTCGCGGCACCACCGCCACCGTCATCGTCGAATCCGGCACGCTCAAGGTCGGCACGCCCTTTATCTGTGGACCCTTCGCCGGCAAAGTCCGCTCGCTCATCAACGACCGCGGCGTGACCATCAAGTCCGCCCACCCCGGCATGCCCGTCGAGGTCATCGGCTTCGAGGAACTGCCCAACGTCGGCGACCATCTCACCGAGATGAAAACCGAGCGCGAAGCCAAGGCTCTCGCCAGCGAACGCCAGGAACAACAGCGCCTCATCCGCCTCAAGCCGCAGCACCGCAACCGGATGGAAGACCTCTATTCGATGGTCCGCGATGGCGCCGGCAAGGCCCAGCTCAAGCTCATCCTCAAGTGCGATGTCCAGGGCTCGGTCGAAGCGATCAAAAAGGCCGTGCTCGCCATCGAAAGCGAAAAAGTCGAGTGCTCGTTCATCACCGCCGCCGCCGGCCCGATCACCGAAACCGACATCACCTACGCCGACTCGACCGACGCCATCATCCTGGGCTTCAACGTCAAGGTCGAAGCCAAGGCTGTCAAATCCGCCAAGGCCGCCAGCGTCGAAATCAAACTCTACTCGGTGGTCTACGAATTGATCGACCAGGTCCGCGAGGCCATGCTCGGACTGCTCGAACCGCTCAACCGCGAGACCGTCATCGGCCACGCCGAAGTCCGCCAGATCTTCAAACTCAACCGCGGGCGCGTCGCCGGCTCCTTCGTCTCGGACGGCCGCATCCACCGCAAGGCCCATGCCCGCGTCCTGCGCGGCGGCATTCAGGTCTTCGACGGCCGCATGTCCACGCTGCGCCGCTTCAAGGACGAAGTCGAGGAGGTCCGCACCAACTTCGAGTGCGGCATCCGCCTCGGCGATTTCAACGAATACGAGGAAGGTGACATCATCGAGTGCTACAAACTCGACAAGGTCCCGCAGACATTGTGAGGTAAAGCAGAAAGTAGAAAGCTGAAAGCTGAAATGGCTTCGCGCTTCCTCTCTGTCTGCATTTCAACTTTCAACTTTCAGCTTTCAACTTTACCTCTCCATGTCCCGCCGCCTCGATCGAGTCAATGAACTGCTCCGCCGCGAAATCGGCAATGTCATTCAGAAGGAATATGAATGGCATGGCAAACTCGTGACCGTCAGCGGCGTGGAAGTCACCCAGGACCTTAAGGAAGGCAAAGTCTGGACCAGCGTGCTCGGCGGCGATTCTGCCCCGGTGATCGACAAGCTCAACCGTGACCACGGCTCGATCCAGAGCAAGATCATGAAGCGCGTGGTGCTCAAATCCACCCCGGTGCTGCGCTTCTATCACGACGCGTCCGCCATCCGCGGCGTCGGCCTGGTCAATCTGTTGGAGGAAGTCGACAAGCTTCCCAAAGCCCCTGCGGCGGACCCTGAGTGACGCGGGGCCGGGAGCTTGCGTTAACTTCAGGCGCCATCCGGGACGGCCTGAGTGATTCAGAGTCCGCCTGAAGGCGGGACTACCTACGCCGGAAGCAGCGTGCTCGGGGAGGTATGTAGTACCGCCTTCAGGCGGTTAAGTTAGCTCCGGTCGTTGGCGGCTTCGGCGGGAGTGCCTGGTAGTTTGGCGTTGAGTCAATCCACGTCCGGGCCGCAGGCGGCAGTTGCGCCGCGCCGCGCCGGATGATATGGCGTTCTTTGCTTCTGAGCGAAAACCGGCATGCCATGAAAAAACTTCTCCTCGTATTGCTGCTGCTGGCACTGATTGGCTCCGTCGCCTGGCAATTGCGCGGGAAATTCCACCGCGCCGATGCGGCGCTCAAGTTTTATGGCAATGTCGACATCCGCGGGGTGGACCTGGGATTCCGGGTGGCGGGCAGGTTGTTAGACGTGCTGAAGGACGAGGGCGACACCGTCAAGGCCGGCGAGCTGCTGGCGCGCATCGACCGCCAGCCGTATGTCCATGAACTGGCGCGAGCCGATGCCGAGTTGGCGGCTGCCGCGGCCGACCAGCGGCTCAAACAAGCCGGCTATCGCAGCGAGGAGATCGCGCAGGCCCGGGCGGCCCTGGCGGAAAGCCGGGTGGTCGCCCAGGATGCGGGGCGCTCCCACCAGCGGCAGGCCAGCCTGGTCGGCGGCGGCGGCACGTCCCAACAGAACCTGGAAAGCGCGCAAGCCGCGCTCGATGAGGCGACGCAGCGCGCCAACGTCAACGAGGCAAAATTGAACTTGCTGGAGGCAGGGTTCCGGGCCGAGGAAATCGCCGCCGCCATCGCGCGGGTGGCCCAGGCCCAAGCCGCGCGTGACAGCGCCGCACTGCGCCTCGAGGATACCGAGCTCAAGGCGCCGTCTGATGGCATCGTCCTCACCCGCGCGCTGGAGCCCGGCGCGATCGTGCCGGCCGGCGCCACCGCGCTTTCGCTCTCACTGGAGAAGCCGGTGTGGGTGCGCGCCTACGTGCACGAGGGCGAGCTCGGCCGGGTGCCGCCCGGCACCCATGTCTGGCTGACCACCGATGGTCGGCCGGACCGGCCGTTCCACGGCACGGTCGGGTTTGTGTCGCCGCGCGCCGAATTCACCCCCAAATCGGTGGAAACGCCCGAGTTGCGCACCACGCTCGTCTACCGGCTGCGGGTGGTCGTCGCCGACTCGGATGGGTCGCTGCGGCAAGGCATGCCAGTCACGGTTTCGTTAGACCCAACCCCGCGGTGATGTGTCCGACGTGGTGGTGAGCTTCAGTGGCCTGACGAAATCCTTTCCCGGGATGGCGGCACCGGCCTTGGATGCGCTGACCGGTGAGATCCGCGCCGGCTGCATCACCGGCTTGGTCGGGCCGGACGGGGCAGGCAAAACCACCCTGTTGCGGCTCATCGCGGGCCTGCTGGTGCCCGGCTCGGGCCGCCTCACCACCCTCGGGCGCGACCCGGTGCTCGACGCCGCCGCAATCCACCGCGAACTCGGCTACATGCCCCAGAAGTTCGGCCTGTATGAGGACTTGTCGGTGCTGGAGAATCTCACGCTGCATGCCGACCTGCGCAACGTCACCGGCGCGCAACGCGAGAAAACCTTCGACCGGCTGCTGGGATTCACCGACTTGCGGCGCTTCACCGGGCGCTTCGCCGGCAAGCTCTCCGGCGGCATGAAACAAAAGCTCGGGCTGGCCTGCACGCTGTTAGGAACGCCGCGGCTGTTGCTGCTCGACGAGCCGGGGGTCGGCGTCGACCCGATCTCCCGCAAGGAACTCCGCCACATGGTCGGTCAGCTGGTGGACGAGGGCATCGCCGTGGTCTGGAGCACCGCCTATCTGGAAGAGGCGGAGTTGTGTGAAACCACGCTGGTGCTCCACGCCGGCCAGCTGATTTTTGACGGACCGCCCGCGGCCATGACCGCGCCGCTGGCCGGCCGCTGCTGGCACCTCAAGAACCCCGGGGGCAACAAACGCCGACTGTTAGCCGGGGCCTTGTCCCACCCGTCCATCAGCGACGGCACGATCCAGGGCCACCACTTGCGGCTCACCTTCCGCGCCGACGCCCCGCTGATGCCTCCCGCATTGCCCCCGGCAGCGCTCGGCGTGCCGCCAGCCACCGCCTGGGCACCGGTGGCCGCGCGCTTCGAGGACGCGTTCATCGACCGCATGGGCGGCGGCCCGGGCGGCCACTCGGTGCTCGCCGACCACCTGCGGGCGATTCCCGCCGACGGCGAAGTGGTCATCGAGGCCGACCGGCTCACCAAGAAATTCGGCGATTTCACCGCCACCGACGCCGTCAGTTTCCAAGTGCGGCGCGGCGAGATCTATGGTCTGCTGGGCCCTAACGGCGCGGGCAAGTCCACCACCTTCAAGATGATGTGCGGCCTGCTCAAACCCACTTCCGGCCGGGCGGCGGTCGTCGGGCTGGACCTGCGTCACAGCGCCGGTAGGGCGCGCCAGCAACTCGGCTACATGGCGCAGAAGTTCTCGCTGTACGGCAATCTATCGGTCCGGCGGAACCTGGAGTTTTTCTCGGGCATCTACGGGCTCAGCGGTGCCCGGCGCCGCCACCAGACCGCCACCATGGCCGAGATTTTCCACCTCGGGCCGTTCCTCAACGCCAAGACCGATTCCCTGTCCCTGGGGTTCAAACAGCGGCTGGCGCTGGCCTGCGCGCTCATGCATGAGCCGGACATCCTGTTTCTCGACGAACCCACCTCGGGCGTGGACCCGGTGACCCGCCGCGAGTTCTGGACGCACATCAACGGCATCGTCGGGCGCGGCGTGACGGTGATGGTGACCACCCATTTCATGGACGAGGCGGAATACTGCGACCGCATCGGGCTGGTGTTCCGCGGGCAACTCATCGCCAACGGAACCCCGGACGAACTCAAGGCTCTAACCGCCACCTCCGCCAACCCCGACCCGACGATGGAGGACGCCTTCATCGCTTTGATCAGCGGCATGGACGAGGCGTGACCGGGCGGTGCCAAGTGCCTCATTGCGCACTCGGCTGGAACTCGCAGGCGGTGAGAACCGCCCGCGCCTCGCCGACCAGAAACAGCGAGCCCGCGATCAGAATCGGCGCACCGTGCGCCTGGGCGGCGGCGTAGGCCGCCTGGAAGTTGGCAAACGTTTCATGCGGCGGCGCGTCCGGTGCCAGCCAGGCAGCCAACTCCGCGGCCGCCACGGCGCGCGGTGTGGCCACCGGGCAGAGGAAGATCCGCGCCGCGATCGGGGCGAGGAGGGCCAGAATCCCCTGGATGTCCTTGGCGGCTACCGCGCTGAACACCAGCGCCGCCTGGTGGTTAGGAAACCGGGCTCGCCAGGTTTCCGCCAGCGCCGCGGCGGCTTGCGGGTTGTGCGCGCCGTCGAGCACCACGCCGGGGCGGATCTGCTCAAAACGGCCGGGCCACGCCAGATGGGCCAGCCCGTGGCGCACGCTGTCGGTGTGGAGCGGCAGGCCCAGGCGGTGCAGGGCGGTCACCGCGAGCGCCGCGTTCCATTGCTGGTGGCTGCCGGCGAGCGCGATCGGATAGCCTAACAAAGGCTCCGCCACGAACTCCAGCGGCGCGCGCGCCTCGTTGGCCTCCTTTTCCAGCACCGATCTAACAACATCAGCCTGCGCCGCGGCCACCACCGGCTTGCCGGTGACGAAGATCCCGGCTTTTTCCGCCGCGATGGCGGCCAGCGTGCCGCCGAGGTATTGCATGTGGTCCAGCCCGATCGGGGTGATCACGCAGATATCGGCCGGCACCGCCGTGGTGGCATCCAAACGTCCGCCCATGCCGGTTTCGAGCACGATGAGTTCGCAGCCCCGCTCGCGGAACCAGCGCATGGCGAGTGCGAGCGAGATTTCAAAAAACGTCGGGTGTGGGTCCATCCGCGCGCAGAGGTCGCGCAGCTCGGTGAGCATGGCCGCGCAGGTGTCCTGCGGGATTTGCCCGCCGGCGACCTGGATCCGCTCGCGGAAGTCGATCAAATGCGGCGAAGTGAACAGCCCGCAGCGTTGGCCGCAGGCGCGCGCGATGCTCTCGATCATGGCGCAGGTGCTGCCCTTGCCGTTGGTTCCGGCGACGTGGATCACCCGCGTGCCATGGGCCGGATAGGCGAGGAATTCCTTGAGCAGGTGGCGCGCCCCGTCCAGTCCGAGTTTGATCCCGAACATTTGGGTGGCAAACAACCAGTCGATGGCTTGGCGGTAGTTCATCGTGGCGTCTCAATCCTCGCCCGGCTTGCGCTCACAACGCCTTGATCCAGAGGTTGGCGAAATCAATCGCGGCACCATGATGTTGCAGGGCGATGGGTCCGGCGGCGGGCACTCCCGGCAGCTGCGCGTTGTCGATTACCACGTGGCCATTGAGCATCACGGTCAGCCGGTCGCCCTTGAGGGTGATCATCGTCCGGTTCCATTCGCCGATCGGCTTGTCCGCCTTGGATTTCGGGGTCACGCCCGCCTTGACTTCCGCCGCCATCGCCGGGTCCTTGCGGTAGCCGTAAACCTCGCCGGAGCCCACCGTCCAGTTCCAGAAATTGACCTGGCTCTTGGAGTTGCCGCGCAGATAGATCCCGCTGTCGAGTTCCTCGATCTCCACGGTGCCGTGTTCCGAGCCGTCGGGCATCACGATCGGTTGTTGTTTCAGCGGGCCGCGGCCGCTCCAGCGCCAATCGCAGACCAGAGTGAAATCGCCGTAGGACGGTTCGCTCCACAGGTCGCTGGTCGGCCCGGGGCGGCCATTGTGTCTGAGGATGCCATTGGCGGCGGTCCAGTTAGAAACGTCCGGGGTGTGCTTCCAGCCGTTGAGGGTGCTGCCGTCAAAAATCCTGGTGAAGCCGGCCGCCTTGACCTGGTCCTCGTTGGCGATGGGCGGCAGCTCGCCGATGCGGATGTTGCGGAAGGCCACGCGATCGCCGTGACCCAACCACCCGATGTGGCCGGCGCGGCGTTTGACGCCTTGATGTTCGGGGTGTTTGGCGCTCATCTCGTCGAGATTGGCGCGCAGGATGATCTCGTCGTTGAGTTCCTCTTTCAAGGTGGCTCCCATCACCGTGACGCGTTGCTGGTTCCACTCACCTAACGGCTTGAGAACCCCCTGTCTGGCCGGTGCCATGGTGTATAGGCCGCCGTGGAATTGATAGTCCTTGAGGTCCTTGTATTTCGGCGCCGTGCTGTCGAGGATCTGGAGTTCCATGCCGGTGTACGCGCAATCGCCGGTGCCGGGATAGTGGATGCCCAGCCCGTTGTTGGCTCCGGGCGTGAGTTGGAACTCGAAATCGAGGACGTAATTGGCGAACGTCGCCTCAGTCATGAGATTGCCACCCTTGGGCGTGCAGACGATGGTGCCGTCCTCCACCACATAGCCCGCGCCTTGCCAGCCGCTGAGATCCTTGCCGTTGAAGAGTCGTCGCATCGTCATCACCTCGGCGGCAAAACTGGTGGCCCCGCAGGCGAGGGCGGCGAAAACGGCGGTGCGAAGAAGCGTGGTCATGGGAATTATCGGTCGATGGCTGACGATGAGGTCGAATCGTCAGAATGCCAAGGTGTAAACCCCGGTAACCACGCGTTTGTGAGCGCCCCGCTATTTAGCTCGCAATTATGCCATCCTGTGGGATGGCTGTGCAGATGAAAAAGTACAAACCCAGTCAGCATGATGTTCCGGTCGTTGTCGTCGGTGCATCGGCTGATCGCAAGCCGATGGAGGCGGAGGTGGAACAATACCGGCAGTTTTTCCAAAGCTCGCGGGACGCTCTCATGACCTTCGCCGCTCCTTCCTGGGTTTTCACCTGCTGCAACCGGGCCACCCTGGAGTTGTTCGGAGTGGAGACCGAAAAGGAATTTTTTTCTTACCGGCCTTGGGACATCTCCTCCGAGCGGCAGCCCGACGGGCAGTTTTCGGCGGACAAGGCCCGGGAGATGATCGAGACCGCCGCGCGCGAGGGCTTCCACCTTTTCGAGTGGCAACACCAGAAGATCGGGGGGGCGGAGTTTCCTGCCGACGTGCTGCTGACCTGTACGGAGCAGAAGGGAAATCTGTTTTTCCAGGCCAGCGTGCGCGACATCACCGGGCGCAAGCGGGCGGTGGAGAATCTGCGGGCGAGCGAGGCCAAAGTGCGTGTCATTACGGAGGCGGCTCAGGACGCCATCCTCATGATGGATCCCGACGGGCGGATCTCCTATTGGAATCCTGCGGCCGAATCCATTTTTGGTTACAGCGCCGAAGAAGCCATCGGCAATAATCTTCATGAGCTCCTTGTCCACGAACCCCACCTGTCAGCCCATCGTACGGCATACCCGGAGTTCCAGCGCACTGGCCAAGGTAATGCGATCGGCAAGACGGTCGAACTGTTCGCCCGCCGCAAAGACGGCCAAGAAATCTCGGTTTCCGTGTCGTTGGCGGCGGTTACGCTCGACGGCGCTCGGCACTCTGTGGGCATTGTCCGCGACATCTCCGCACGCAAGCAGATGGAGGTTGCCCTGAGCGAACTCAACGAGAACCTGGAACAGCGCGTCCGCGAGCGGACGGACGCCCTGAGGGAGAGCAAAGCTCACCTCGCGGCGGTTCTCGAATCCACCGCTGACGGGATTCTTGCCGTGGACAACAAAGGAAAGGTGATACGAGCCAGTCGGCGATTCTCCGAGATTTGGCGAATCCCGGAGCCGATCATGAAGAGTGGTGATGACAAGGCTCTGCTGGAATTTGTTTTGGATCAACTGAGCGATCCCGACGGGTTTATTAAGAAGGTGCAGTCGCTTTACGAATCTAATGAGGAGAGCTTTGATACGTTCACGTTCAAGGACGGCCGGTTTATTGAACGCTATTCTTTTGGGATGATCATGGATGGGATCTGCATTGGTCGTGTGTGGTCATTTCGCGACGTCACTGTGCGGAAGGCCCTGGAAGCTCGTCTGGCCAAAGCTCTTCTCCAGGCCAACGCTGCCAGCAAAGCTAAAAGCGAGTTCCTCGGCATCATGACCCATGAGTTGCGCAACCCGCTCAGCGGCGTGCTCGGTTTTGTAGAACTCCTCTCCAACACTGCCCTCAACGACGAGCAAATGGACTATGTCCGCACGATCAGTTCCAGCAGCGAGCACCTCCTTGCCGTCGTCAATGACACCCTCGACTTCTCCAGCATTGAGGCGGGCACCATGACGATCCACGCCGCCCCGTTCGACCTCGCCGATCTCTTGAAGTTATCGTCGGATATCGTCCGAAAATCCGCAGCCGAAAAAGGGCTCGCGTTCCACTGTGATGTGGCCTCCGACGTGTCGGCGCAAATCTCTGGTGATGAGCGGCGGATCCGCCAGATCCTCATCAACCTTCTGGCCAACGCCGTCAAATTCACCTCGAAAGGCTCGGTGAGCCTCCGCGTAACGAGATCCGGGGGGGCGTCATTGGCATCCCGTCCGCTTTCCCTGGAAGATGAATGCCCATTGGTAGATTCAGGGGAGACGTTCCTGAATTTTTCCGTCGAAGACACAGGTCCCGGAATTTCGCACGAAGCTCACGCCCGTCTCTTCCAGTTGTTTACCCAGGCGGACTCGACGATCCATCAGAAGTATGGCGGAACTGGGATCGGGCTCGCCGTCTCACAGCGTCTGGCAGAAGCCATGGGCGGCACGATCTCAGTCGTCTCCGCTCCCGGCAAAGGCAGCACGTTCACATTCCGATTCCCGCTGGAACCAGCGCCTGTTCCTGCCGGCGCGATGGTCCCCGTGCCGTCCCGCATCGCCTCCCAGGATCTACCCTTGCCGATCTGGGAAATTTGAAAGTCACCACTCCTTGATCCGGAGGTTGACCTGGCCCTTGGGGTTGTCTCGCACATCAAGCACCTGGCTTTCCCGCGGGAAAGCCAGGTGCCGTTCGTCGGATACACACTCCGTGGATCCGCTATTTCGACTTGGGTTTTGATTGCGACTCTTGCTTCACTCCAAGGTTGAGCTTGAGCACCTTGTCGTGACCGGCGGTCGATTTTTCCAGCCGCCCGCCCACTTTCTGACCGACCTTCACCTCGTCGATCTTGGCGGGTTTGTCACCATTGACGATCACCGTTTGCGGCGTCATCGCATACACGCGGTCCGGTTTGCCCTCGCCGCCCTTGATGGTCAACTCGGTGGCGCTGATCGCCACCACGGTGCCCGTGAGCGGATAGGCCACGGTCTTGGCCGGTGTGTTAGGGGCTGCCGCCGTGGTGCTCTTCGGTGCCTCGGCTCCGGCGGTCGCCGGGGACGTGGCTTTGGGAGCGGCCAGGGCAAGCGACTGACAACAGAAGGCGGCCATGGCCGCCACAAGCATGGTTTTGTGTTTCATGGGATGATGAATCAATCAGCTTTGAGCGGGCCGCGCAATCTAATTCTCGGCAGCAACCCGCCGCGGTCCGTGTCAGCGCCCGCGGGCCAGCGCCTCCATCAGGTAGCGCGCCGGTCGGAAATTCTCGATGAGGATTTCCTGTTGGGTGCCGCGTTGCATGCGCACTTGGCGGATGTTGAAATTCGGGGTTTTGTGCGGCGCGAACAGGATGTCGTCGTGCGTGGAATTCTCATGCTTGTGGAACATCGATGGCAGGATGTCGCCGCCGAGATGGTCGTCGCGGCCGGTGGCGAGATGGCAGGTGCCGAGAATCTTTTCGTCCTGAATGTCGGCACCCGAAACCGGCAACACCTGCGTGCCCAGGCCGAGTTCACCCAGGGTGCCGGTCATGGGGTCGTCCGCCAGGCGCGCGTTGTGCGCGGCGATGGTCGCCGGGTTGCCCTCAATGAGCGTGGAGCGCACGATGCAGCGGTTTTCCACATCCAACACCCCGAGCGTGCCATCCTCGTATTTCATAGGAAACTGGCCATGCGCGTCGCAGGGCACAAAGTAAACCTCACCCGCCGGCAGGTTGGCGATGTCCGGGTTCCTGCCGCGGCACAGCCCGTGGGATTTCTGCGCCTCCTGGCCACCCAGTCCGAGCCAGGCGGTCAGCACCCGGCCGTCCTCCAGCGCGAAGTCGATCTCCACGGAATCCGCCTCGGTCAGCGCGAGGCGCATCCGCTCGGCGTCGGCCGACACCTCCTGATAGTCCACCGCCAGCCCGGAGTTGAGGATCACGTCGTTGAGCCCGTGGAGGGTGGCCCCGCGGAAGCCGTATTCCTTGCATTTCGCCGTCAACGGCGCGGTGGCCGAGAAGGTCGAGATGCACAGGATGATGTCGTAATTCGGATAGATATCATGGTCCAGCGAGAGCATCCGGCCGGCGGTGTCCCACACCTCATCCGCTAGATCGAGGTTGGAGCCATGGCTGCAGCGGTAGGCATAAATCTCGCCGCCGCTCATGCCCAGGGCGGCCATCGCCCCGTCATGCAGGCCGCGGTAAAAATGACGGTGCGCGCTCTTCTGCACCGCGAACCCGTCGGACTTCAGGAATGCCAGATCGGTGATGAACCGGGCCGGCTCGTCGAAATCAATGAGAATGCAGACCCGGCAGCCGTGCGTCGGCTCGAACACCGTGCCCAGCAGCCGGACCAGATCAAAGGGCGGAAACTTGCGGTTCTCTGGATGGAACAGGATCTCATCGCGCAAGTAGTCGGGGAGGCAGGATACTGGGGTGTTTGACATGGTCAGACATGCTAACATCAAACAGCCCCCCCGCAAGGAATGATTCCCGACAGGAACGATTCACGCGGCTTGCTAGGGCGTTGTTCAGGTGGTGCCGTCGCCCTCGCCCTCGGACTCGCGCATTTCCGTCAGCACCCCGGACATGTCTTCCAGCGAATCCCATAGCGCCTTGACCACATAGAACGGCGCGCCGCAGCGCACCGCCAGCGCCAAACAGTCCGAGGGCCGCGCATCGAGCTCAATGATCTTGCGTTCCATGATCTCGTTTTCGGCCTCCAGAATCAGCCGCGCGTAGTAGATCTCGCTTTCCATGCGCACGATCACCGCCCGCGTCACCTTGGCCCCGAAAGCCTGCAGGGTGAGCAGATACAGGTCATGGGTCAGCGGTCGCGGTGGCAGTTGCCCGCTGAGCGAGGCGTTGATGGACGCCCCCACCGCGGGGTCGATGTAGAAGACAATGGCTTTCTTCCCGTCTCCCAAAAAGACGGCGCACCCGGCTTGCGTGGGCAGCAGGGCGATCGGTTCAACCCGGATGAGTTCGGACATGGCATGCAGCATCCCCCTCCATCACCGGTTTTCCAAGATCAAAAATCACCGGGCCACGCTCACATCCTAAAAAAATCCGACCGCTCGGGCCACGAATCCACACAACTTCCAGAACCGGTTCCATTGATTTGCAGCGGGTTGCGAGGTCCGGCCAAAATAATTCAAAAACTTCCTCAAATTGAGTTGACGTCCCCCCGGGCGGGCAACTAGCTTCGCGGGCCGCCACAACGAAGGGCGGCCGAGAGAC
>Ga0194037_1000954_pt1 | contig 21902 bp, 13 predicted proteins | sample JunL306m_MetaG_FD_148653 | JGI IMG/M metagenome (GOLD analysis project Ga0194037, IMG submission 148653) | Anoxic zone freshwater microbial communities from boreal shield lake in IISD Experimental Lakes Area, Ontario, Canada - Jun2016-L304-6m | ecosystem: Environmental > Aquatic > Freshwater >...
CTATTGCCTCAACCCGTAGGTTGGGGTGATTCCTGAACCCCAACATTGGTCCGGAAACAGAAGGAGTTTTAAAATGTCAGAAAAAAAAACGAAATTACGGTGTTAACCATTACTGAAGCACTATGCCAAATCTCCAGCGTAGCAATCCACCTGATGCCTCAAAAGAGTTGAGAAGACGCGCCGAAAAGCGCCTGAAGCAAAAAATCCTCAGCACTGGCTCTTCAGAACTCAGCACATCTTCCTCACCCGAGGATATCCTCTGTATGATTCAGGAAATCTCAATTCACAAGATCGAACTCGAAATGCAGCACGCGGAACTGGTCCAATCGAGAACTGAGCTCGAAGAGAGTCTCAACCTTTACACCGAACTATACGACTATGCGCCGGTTGGGTATTTGACCTTAGGCCGTAACAGTAAGATTCAGCGGGCAAACCTAACTGCCACCAAACTGCTTGGCGTTGATCGCTCCCGGTTACAGAGTATGTTGTTAAAAAAACTGCTGGTTCCAGAAGACCGTTCAGTACTTGAGGCAATGCTTGCGAAAGTGTTTACAAAGAGAGTACCTGGAATCTGCGAAGTAAAGCTTGCAGCCGGTGTTGCTCAACCATCAAAACCCACCCAGACACCATTTGGTTACATAGTTCGTATAGATGCCACAATAAGTGTTTCCGATTATGAATGCCGGGTTATTCTCACCGATATCACCGAGCAGAAAGTTGCCGAAGAAAAGATAACGGGTTATGTAAAACAATTGGAAGCCACAATGCAGACCACGCTTCAGGCAGTAGCAAAGGTTGTGGAAGCCCATGATCCCTATACCGCAGGCCATGAGAGGCGCGTTGGCATAATCGCGAGTGATATAGCTCGTGAAATGGGGTGGAGCGAAGATAAGTACAACACGTTGGAGCTTGTCGGACTGGTGCACGACATTGGCAAAATGAGCATACCTGCCGAGATTCTTACCAAACCGGGCAAATTGTCAGCAATCGAGTTTGAGCTCGTCAAGACTCATGCTGAAAACGGCTATCAAATCCTCAAGGATGTCGAGTTTCCTCTGCCTATTGCACGAATCATCCGGGAGCACCACGAGCGTATGGATGGCAGCGGTTACCCGCAGGGTCTGAAGGGAGAAAACACACTTCTTGAGTCTCGTATACTTGCCGTAGCGGATGTGCTGGAGGCCATGGCCTCAAATCGACCCTACCGCCCCTCAAAAGGTCTCGAAGAGGCCATACATGAAATCGAAAGTCATCGGGCGGAGCAATTCGACCCTGAAGTAGTAGATGCCATGCTTCGCCTGTTTCACGAAAAAGGCTATCAGCTTCCGGTCTGACACATCAAAACTGTCGCCTCGATCTCTCGCGTCGTAATGTTGTCGAATTGTAATTACACCCGCACCATGCCAGATAAAAAGCTCAGCAAAGACCCGGATGCCTCAAGCGAGTTGAGTGCACGCGCAAAAGAACTCCTGAAGCAAAAAAACCTCAGTGCTGGCTCTTCAGCACTCAGCAATGCGTCCTCACCAGAGGAAATGCTCCAGTTGATCCATGAGTTCTCGGTCCACCAGATTGAACTCGAAATCCAGCAGCAGGAACAGCTGAAGTTGAGAGCCGAGTTGGAAAAAAGTTTACATCGATACGTCGATCGCTATGACTTTGCGCCAACAGGGTATCTGACCCTACAGAGTGATACCACAATACTCGATGTAAACTTGCAGGCAGCAAGCATATTAGGTGTTGACCAGTCCCAACTAAAGGGCAATTGTTTGCAGGCGTTCATCATTGATGAAGACCTCCCGGTACTCAATACTTTAATACTGAATGTTTTCAGTAAAAGGGATCATCAATACTGTGAAGTAACACTGTTGAGTAAAGAGACCGGGCAACCCGGTATGCAGCACAAAACATCCGGTCATATCATACGCATCGATGCCTTGCTGAGTACCGATACCCAGGAATGTAGAGTCAGTCTCACTGATGTTACCGAGCAAATGCATGCTCATGAAGTAATGAAAAAAAGTGAGGAACGCTTCAGAAAAATGTTTGAAGAACATTCCGCCATCATGTTCATTATTGATCCCGATACAGGTCTCATCGTAAAAGCCAACCATGCAGCATCCAGGTTTTATGGATGGTCGATCAACGAGTTGCGCAGCATGCGTATCCAGCAAATCAATACACTTTCACCTGAAGCGATACAGGTCGCAATGGAAAAAAGCAGAACCGGAGAAGAAAACCACTTTGTATTTCAGCATCACCTTGCTGATGGCGAACTACGCGATGTCGAAGTATATAGCATCACCATTGAACTTTCAGGTAAGGTTTTGCTCTATTCAATTATCCACGACATCACCGAACAAAAAAAATTATTACACGAGCTGGTCACTGCAAAGCAGCATGCCGAAGAAAACGACCGGCTGAAATCAGCGTTTCTTGCCAATATCAGCCACGAAATCCGCACCCCGATGAACGGTATTCTCGGATTTTCACAACTGCTTAAAGAGTCCCACTTGACAGGCGAAGAACAAGCCGAGTATATCGACCTCATCTATCGCAGCGGACAGCGAATGCTTAAACTGATAAATGACCTGATCGATATTTCGCGCATTGAAGCTGGCGAAACCATGGTGCAGATAACCGAGACACCGGTTAACGTTCTGCTTCGTGATCTCGATGCTTTTTTCAAGCCGCAGGCCGATAGCAAAAAGTTGAGCCTGCAGGTGGCAATATCGCTGTCGGATCGCGATAGCATTATTGAAACTGACAGTGCCAAGCTGACGCAGATTTTGACCAACCTGATCCAGAATGCCCTGAAGTTTACCACCGAAGGCGGTATTGATGTAGGTTATGCCCGACAGAATGACATGCTTGAGTTTTATGTCAGCGATACCGGTATCGGTATACCACAGGATATGCAGGTCATGGTTTTCGAACGGTTCCATCAGGTCAATAACACCTTGACCCGTAACTATGAAGGTTCCGGTCTGGGACTAAGCATTTCGAGGGCATATGTTGCCATGCTTGGCGGCACCATCAGGGTGGAATCGGTAGAAGGCAAAGGCAGCAAATTCAGCTTTACCCTGCCCTATAAGCCTGCCCATGAACTGAACCTTCCCCAACAACCTCTTCCCGTCATAGAGAAGCTCCCCGACGTTGTTCAGAATATAACAACAGTGCTGATAGCCGAAGACGATGTCATGAGCACCATACTGCTCACAAGAAACCTCAAAGCAGCAAACATAACCATGCTCACAGCCGTTAATGGCCAGGAAGCCGTGGAACAGGTGCAGCATCACCCCGAAATCGATGTTGTACTGATGGATATCAAAATGCCCATTATGAACGGCTTTGATGCCACAAAACTTATCAAAGAGCAGCGTCCCGACCTGCCGGTTATCGTGCAGTCGGCATACACCTCAAAAGAAGACAAGGAAAAATCGAAAAACGCAGGAGCAGACGCCTTTATCACCAAACCCATCAACAAAACCGAGCTGCTCCAGCTGATAACGAAGCTGCTGAAACACTAAGACACTTCAGCCGTCCCCCCTTGCCGCTGCGCCACAAGGCAAAATAACCCACACCATTAATTGTCTCCGCGTAAGATAAAGGAGATCAAGTATAAAAAGCCCTAGATAATCAATGAATTAAACAAAGCTGTTATGTGGAGTTTCGGATTGACGCAAAGTATTATTAACGGTATAATAAAAATCAGTGTTTATAGGAAATCCAAGAAAACGAACCGGGTATTGAATTCCCGTTAGAATCGATTTTAAACTGGAGTGAACAACCATCATTAAATTTACGCTGTATAGTATTAGCGTTACTATACGATAGAGCATAATTGTTATCGTTTGCGTGTACACCCATTGATAACTGTTGCGCGAAGGCAGTATCACCTAAGATTAACAGAGTTAAAACCGAAAACTTTTTCCTTAGATTTTCAAAAAGAGTCGGTTTTTCTGTTTCTGTTTTTGCATTTTCTACAGAGAATTTTACTTGACCTACCCTATGAATATCATCATCTACATACAAGCGCCTTATCCAAAAAAAGCGCTTGCCATCTTGTTCGAAGGGCGTAACAAGGGACAAACCAGGTAGCGTGACTTCATCCATACCGGTATTATCTATGTTCCTTTTGGTCACGTCCTCGTTCTTAAATTTTATTTTCAAACAAAAAGCCTGATTCATTACTATGGTACCTTTATTCCAAGCATCTTTATACCCAAAGTCATAAATAAAGAATGTATAACCCAAGAAGAGTACAATAAAAGATGTTACTAAAGATCCTATTGTCTTCAAGGATAATCGCCCCAGGCCTTCCAAAAAATCACGCAAAGTAAGCTTTTCAATCTCAATTGGTTCAGATGATTTATTTTTAACCATGGTGTTTAATTTAGAGGTTAATAGTTCGTTGAACATTTTACCGTCATTAATCTGTGCATCAGTATATTTCCTTAAGGAGAGAACCGCCTGCCTAAAGAAACATCAAATTGCATTACCACTATAAAGAACGATGATTATAACCGGCGATCATAGATGATGACAAAGAGACCACAGTATTTCCATATTTGGAAGAACAAGATTGGGTACCACCTGTGTGTTCTATTAATAAATTAATGAACAAAGGCACATCAACTATGGAATTGAAGTACTGATTACAAATAAGGTACGAGGGTATCGAAAGGACTACCAGAATTAACTATGAGCGAGTAAATATGGTAGAGATGATAAAAATGCCAGATACCAGATAAGGAATATTGGCATATCTATCTCGGATGTAGCCTGATAGGCATAATGATCCGTGTGCTTGATTGATTTCTTGAGCGTGAATAAGAACTTAATAATTGGTAATAAAAAATTAAGAATTCTCCAAAATAAATAGAAACCCCACCCCTATACCCCTGCTGGTGATAACTTATCCACGATCATTTGGTCACACCGAAAATTTCACGTAACTCAATACGTTTATAAACCTTACGCTATTTCGAGATCAAGATGTAAAAAAGGGAAGTACCTGCCTGAAATAATAAGTAGTTTAAAATGGCAGAAAAAAAAACGAAATTATGGTGTTAACCATTACAGACTGGCCATGCCAAATAAAAAGCTCAGCAGCGACCCGGATACCTCAATCGAGCTGAGGGCAAGCGCAGAAGAGCGCCTGAAGCAAAAAAACCTCAGCACTGGCTCTTCAGCACTCAGCACTTCATCCTCACCCGAGGAAATGCGGCGCATTATACATGATCTCTCTATTCACCACATAGAACATGAAATACAGCAGGAGGAACTGGATCAGTCAAGGATAGCATTAAAGCAAAGCCTTGATCTAGTTACAGAGTTGTACGATTATGCTCCAGCAGCTTATGTGTTGCTTTCACAGGACTGCAAAATACTCAGAGCAAACCTGAAAGCCGCCAAAATGCTTGGTGTTGGTTGCACGCCATTGCTCCAGATGAATTTCAATCAGTTTGTAGTTCCTGGTGACAAGCGGATTATTGAAGACCTGCTCCAAAAAGTTTTTACAGAGAGGGCCACGGGGTATGTTGAGGTAAAACTTCAGATAGATCCTGCAAAGTCCTCTGCCATGCGACCCGCACCAGTAGAAATCTTCGTTCGCCTTGATGCAGCTGTCACAGAAACCTCAGATCTGTGCCGTGTTATTCTCACCGATATTACCCTGCAAAAAAAGACAGCATATGAACTTCGTAAAAGTGAACGGAACTTTCGTTCCATTACTCAACATATCGCCGAAGTTGTTGTTGTAGGGAACGAGAATGGCACCGTCACCTATGTATCGTCCGTTGCAGAAAAAATGTTTGGATACTTGCATGATGATGTCATCGGCCACTCAGTTACCGAATTTTTTGCAGACGATGATGTTCCAGCAGCTCTGAAAGTTTTCAACGGCACCCTGACAAATAAAACGCCAAAACAGGTTGTCGAATTAAGGATGAAGAGAAAAGACGGCACCATTTTTCAGGCAGCAATCCATCTGCAGTATTACCAGGATGAGTATAACTCTGGCTTTATTGGCCTAGTTTGGGACTTCACTGAACGCAGGCAGGCAGAATTAAAAACGCAGGAAATAAGTGATCGCTACGCGGCAACCATTGAAGCTGCTCAGATAGGAACCTGGGACTGGAATGTCGAGACGGGAGAAGTGATTCTGAATAACCGGTGGTGCGAAATTGTTGGATACAGCCTCGAAGAACTTGCTCCTGTAAGTGTCCAGACATGGAAAAAATTGGCTCACCCCGACGATTTCATCGAATTCATGGCTATTCCGGAAAAACTTTGCCAAGGTACATCGGAATTTTATGAAAACGAATTCCGGATGAAACATAAAAACGGTCATTGGGTTTGGGTTCTTGATCGCGGCAAGTTGATGACGAGAACTGCCGATGGCAAACCATTGCGTATGCTCGGAACGCATATCGACATTACCGACCGCAAGCAGGCTGAAGATCTCCTTCAAAATACGTTGCAGGATTTGATTGCATCCAAAGAAAAAGCTGAAGAGAGTGAACGGTTAAAGTCAGCATTTATAGCAAACCTCAGCCACGAAATCCGCACCCCGATGAATGGCATTCTCGGCTTCACCGCGTTGCTGAAAGACCCTCATTTAACCGGCGAGGAACAGAGTGAATTTATTGGACTGATTCATAAGAGCGGCGAGCGCCTGCTCAATCTCATTAAAGATCTCATGGATATTTCATGCATTGATGCCAGAGAGACAAAATTGCAGATTACCGAAACCCCTGTCAACAGGTTGTTAGAGGATCTTTATGTTTTTTTTAAAACGCAGGCTGCACAAAAAGGATTGCGTCTGAATTATAATACAGGATTACCCGACACCGAAAGTATAATCAACACTGACAGTACAAAACTGATGCAGATGTTGACCAACCTGTTGCAGAATGCTTTAAAGTTTACAATAAAAGGCACTATTGATTTCGGGTATACCCGAAAGGATAACAACCTTGAATTTTATGTGATTGATTCGGGAATCGGGATCCCCACTGACAATAGAGAAAGGATTTTCGACCGCTTTCACCAGGCCGACAACTCCCTCACCCGTAATTACGAAGGTGCAGGTCTTGGGTTAAGCATCACCAAATCATTTGTTGAAATGCTTGGGGGCACCATCAGGGTAGAGTCAGTTGAGGGTGCTGGAAGCACTTTTTCCTTCACCTTACCCTATAACCCTGTACCTTTACCAATAAATGCTGCCCCGGCCACCCTGCCTGCGGCTAATGCATCAAAATCATTAACTATACTTATAGTTGAAGATGATGACCTTAGCACTATCCTTCTGAAAAAGTCCCTGAAACAAGAAAACTTCACCATTCTCTATGCCGAAAACGGCTGGGAAGCAGTAGAAATTGTAAGCCATCACCCCGAAATCAGCATCGTACTGATGGACATCCAAATGCCCATTATGAACGGCTTTGAGGCCACAAAGCTCATCAAAAAGCAACGTCCCGACCTGCCTGTTATCGTACAGTCAGCATACACCTCAGAAGAAGACCGGGAAAAAGCCAAAAAAGCAGGTGCTGACGCTTTTATCACCAAACCCATGCATAAAAGCGAACTCCTGGATATGATGTCAAAGTTGCTGAAACACTAACACAGTTCTGTGCCTCAACCCGTGCCATCGAACAATTGCCTCAACCCGTGCCATCGAACAATTGCCTCAACCCCAACATCGACCTTATCGCTTCTCAAAAGGCCTCGAAGAGACCATTAATGAAATTGAAAGTCAAACCCTAGCCCCGCCGCCCCGGCGCGCTTGATTCAGTGCGCAATCTTTTGGTATATTACTCCATTGTAATCAAGCTGGCATATCCATCCCTGCGGGATTACCCTTCATCCAAGGATAATCTTTACGAAAGCTGATTATAAAACGTCAGGATAAACCAAAACAAAACAGGAGAACCATTATGGAATATACGGTTGTATATGGCAGAGCAGGATGGAGACATTCTACAGGATATTTTAGCTGACATGATAGAGCAGGTAAACGAGATGATTTAGAAAGGGTGGAAGCCGCCTGGGGGAATATCCCATGATTTAAGAGGGGGCTGATACGTTTTGCCAGGCAAGTGATAAAGGAATAAATTAAAAGAACAACCAGAACAATACCACCATGAAAAAGATACTGCTGGTTTTAGGGCTGATGGTGATGTCCTGTCAGTCACTGTATGCAATGACAGGGGATGACTTTGTTAACAGATGGCAGGAGTACAAAAAAGCACATGAAGGAAGGGCATATACCCTTTATGATGAAGCTGCCTATATGGGATACGTAAATGGTGTGGCAGAGGCAGATCCAACCATTATTTATCCTAAAAGTACAACTATTGGTCAATTATGTAGTGTGGTAGGTGCCTGGATTGATAAGCACCCCGAAAAATGGAGCGATACCCCATTGTCGATTGTGACTGCAGCCCTGAAAGAAGCCTACCCGTTACAGAAGAAAGGGAAGTGAGGAGTGCCATATAAAACCTTCTTTCCAAACGTTACTGTTGCGTTCAACGCACGATGACTTCCAGCGAACGAAGTCATCGTCATAAAAAGGCACCTTTGGTGGTTCTCGCAACTGCCGGTACGCTTGGCGATCTCTGGCCGGTTTTGGCTCTTGGCAAGACACTTCTCCAAAGGGGTGTGCGTGTTCGGTTGAGTGCTCCATGGTCCTTTCATTCTCATGCGAGCAAGCTGGGTATGGAAACCTGCGACTGTAGACCGGCTGTTGATATGGAGCATGTGCAGCGCTTTGCCAGCTCGTGGGACCATTGGGAAAAAGTTAAGACAGAACGTTTGCATTGGGGGCGACCCAAAGCTCTGGATCTTTCAGCTCGTTATCATGACCTGATGACGGCTGCCGAAGGTGCAGATGTCTTTATATCGAGCTCAACCCAGTTTTTAGGGAACCTTGTTCATGAAAAGACAGGCATTCCCTCAATGACTTTAGCCATAGCACCTCCCTATGCTGCCCGTTGTACTGAAACCCAAAAAGCATTGAAACCGCTTGATGACGATGGTGCAAAAAAAATATTCCATGCTGTTGACGGTGAACCTCTGGTTCACATCCTTGACCATATTCGTGAGTTCAGAGGCAGCATAGGGTTGCCTGAGGAGCCGGATGGCCCGTTTTTCGGCAATGCCCCTGTTATTGGCGCTATAAGCCGCCATTTTTGTGAGCCCGATAGAGAGAAGTTTCCGAATATTGAATTTACCGGTTTCTGGTATCATGAACGACCGGAATGGTTTGACTGGCAGCCCGATCCTCTCCTTGAGCGTTTTATAGAAAAAGGTGATCCACCGCTGGTTCTTACCTTCAGCAGCCTGCCTCTTTGCAATGCAGCATCTGTACTCAAGGTACATGCCCGGGCCGCAATGCTGCTTCAGAGAAGGCTTGTTATCCTATCCGGATGGGCAGGATTTCAAAAGAATGACATCCCGGCCGAGTGCATCGAACACGTTTTTGTGACCGGTGAACTCCCGCATGAATGGCTCTTCAAGCGTTCAGCAGCTGTGATTCAGCATGGTGGGATTGGGACCTTGGCGCAAACAGTGCGGAGTGGAAAGCCCATGCTCATTGAACCATACGGAAACGACCAGTTTTTTAATGCCGGTCGAGCTGTGAAGCTTGGTATCGGTGCTGCTGCCCATCCCCACTGGACGACACCCGAAGCTTTAGCAGGTCTGCTTGAGAATAAGGTATTGTGTGCGGCAATGTCTCAGCGGGTGCAAACACTTGCCGATACCATGCTGACGGACCCGGGGGTTGAGTATGCCGCAGATCTGGTTATGGCAAGGTTGTGATGTACAAGTTCTTTTACTTAAATGCGTTGATGGCGGTTATTCCAGGGCGCAGGTTTTCTGCTGGTTTCTTTTTTTCAGGTGAAATATCTCGGTAACCTTTATTGATGGTTGTTTGAAACCCGGGATTAAGCACTGACCTGCAGATTTCTTTGCTTCGGAATGCATTGATGTATTCTTCCAGGTAGGTTATGAGGTTGTCTTTATAGGGTGAGCAGAACTCCAGCCCTTTTTCATCGCGCTCTTTTGTTCGAAAGCGCTTGTTGGCGCATCCTCCTCCGCAAATGGGAAGGACGTTGCATAGAGAGCAGTCGGGATCGTTGTAGGCATCGGTCCCGATGGAGTAAGCGGCCCTGAGTGCAGGGTTGGTGATGGGGTCGTCGTTGTTGATAGTGCCGATAACCATATCTGGTTTGCCTACATCCTCCCAGCATTTGTAGAGTTCCCCTTCCGGGCCGACAACGAAACCGTTATGAGTTGTGGCTACGCATATACTGTGGAGATTGCCTGATGGAAAAAAACCACCTTTGGGATCCTTGCCGGACTTGCGGTGCATAGCAAAGGTAAAGGTAGTCCACTCCTGAAGGTCGAGGCTGCAGTTATGTCCATAAGGGTGGTCAATGCCGGTGTTGACGTGGCCTGCATAGACGGTAAGTTTTTTCCCTTTAAACCTCTCCTGAAGGGTATCGCGGAGGGTAAAAAAACGGTCCTGATTGTATTTGTCGATATTGACACGGATAGCGCAAGTGCCCTTGTATGTAGAGTTCATCAAGTTGTCAACATTCGCAAGAATGCGCTGGTATGTTGGTCCGCCCCCCTTGTGGATACGGCGGGAATCGTGTACCTCCTCAGGGCCGTCGAGCGTTATCTGGATAGAGTTGATGTTGAGATTATTGAGTTGGGCTATTATGTGTTCGTCGAGCAGGTAGCCGTTCGTAACTAAACCGGCTCCCTCAAAGTTGATGGGAAGTGCTTGTATTCGTTCGGTTATATCCTTTATGATAGCAAAGGCAAGAAGGGGTTCGCCACCGTACCAGGCTAGAGAAAGGTGATGGATCTCTTTGTAGCTTGTAATGAAGTTGATCAGTTGTGCCACGTTTTCGGGCGACATGGCAGTGGAATCTTTTTGGCTGTTTTCGAAACAGTAGGGGCAGCGGAAGTTGCACTGCAGGGTTGGGCAAATGGTAAGGCCAAGGTGATTGGAGTCAAAACAAAGTGCGTGACGCTCGTATTGGCGGGCAAGAAGCAGGCGTTTTTCCTCGCCATTATCTACAATCGCCTTGTTCTTGCGCAAGTAAGTGTCGAAATCACTGTCAGCAGTTATACCCGAATCGCTATCACCATCCCTGAAATGCTGTAAGGTGTTATAATGTTCCTGGTCAAGTTCGTGAAGCTTGTTAATGAGCGAATTGTAGAGAAAGTAGCCGAAACGTTCGGAATGAAAGAGGGTATTATAACGTGACCAGTTCATGATAGGTGCATCAGTTTGTTCTCTACAGGCAAAACTTGTCGGACAAATTACATAATTATAGTATAACGTTACGAAAGGGTTCACATGGCACAAAGTCGATTATATGAATATTGAGAAAAATGACTAGGTTTCAATACATTATAAAGCTACCTCAAAACCCCCAAAACCTTTAGGTATCCTTGCATGGCCCTTGAGTTTAGAAAAGAAGCGCTTAAAAAGCTGAGTTCACCGGAAGATCTTGACCGGTTGATGCCGGTTACTGATTCTCGGGGGTGGATTGCGCTCCTTGCGGGTGGTGTTTTTCTCTTCTCAGTGTTGGTTTGGGGCTTTCTTGGAACCATACCCGTCACTATCAGTGGGGATGGTATCACCATGGTGACCGGTTCAATAGATGCAATTTATATTCGCACGAGCGGTGTCTTGCGGCAGTTTTATGTGAAAGGTGGTGATGTGGTTAAAAAAGGTGAGGTTATTGCTCTTATTGAACAGCCTGAATTGCATGAATCGGTTGAAACCGCGCGTTCTGAGGCCGAATTTATTCAGCAACACCAGAATGAACGCGAAGCTTTTCTTAAAAAAACAATTCAATCACAAGCCGAAAGGGTAGAACGTCTAAATGGGTTGTTTAAAGAGGGTCTTGTCGAAAAGGCGCTTGTCACCAGTGCCAGCCAGGATTTAATGACAGTAAAAAACGAACTGTACAGCATCGAAGAAAAAAAAGCGGCAATCGATCGACATTACCGTGCAACCCAATTCAATTACAAGTGGCAGACGACGCTTGTTGCTCCCTATACCGGCAAAGTTGCAGAAGTTCAGTTTAACAATGGTGATTTTGTGAGTCCGGGAAAATATTTGCTTCTTCTCGAAGAGACCGATGCCTTAGGGCACTCTACTTCAGGTCTGCTCATATACCTCTATGTTTCGGCAGAAAATGCCAAGAGTGCAAAGAAGAATATGAAAGTGTATGTCTCGCCTGCAACGGTGGTTCCTGAAGAGTATGGTCATATCATCGGCGATGTGATATCGGTCAGCGACTATCCCGAAACAAGTGCCTCCATTGAAAATGATATCAACGAATCTTTAGCCCGAAAGTTTACCTCAGGGGGGCCTGTGTACAAAATAATTGTCAGGCTTCGAAGAGATCCGGCATCATATAGCGGCTATAGCTGGACATCAGGTAAAGGCCCACGTGTAAAAATTACATCCGGCACTCTCTGTACCGCTCGTATTACTATCGAAGAGCAGCGACCGATAGATCTTGTTATCCCTGTTTTCAAGAAATATGTACTGGGCCAGACCCGCTAAGATGGCTTTTTGCCACCTTCGTGCTCGATGCCTGTCCGGTCTCGAGGTATTGGCACAAAAGCTCCTTGTGTTAGCATTATCCATCACGGCAATAACACTTTCGCCGATACAGGCATCTGCCTCTATATCGCTCATTGAGGTTGTAAGAACAGCGCTTGAGCATGCGCCAGGTGTGCTTATGGAGCGTCAGACGGTGCGAGGCTCAGAGAGTACCCTGCAAAATGCCCGTTCAGCTTTTGACCCCCAGGCAACTCTTTCAGTTGCGTATAGCAGTACCGATTCGACCTCGTTAAGTCCTGCTCTTAAAACAGTGACATCAACATTATCCCTAAGCACTCTCCTTCCATCAGGGTTGACTGTTTCACCATCCGTGTCCGTTCAAAAGTATACACAACATTGGTTTCCCACTAGTAACATGGCAACAGCGGGAATTACGTTTACACTGCCTCTCTTGCAGGGACTGGGCAACAATGCTTCAACTATGGTGCTGGAGGCATCCCGAAAAAGCTATAAAGCAGAGGGTTACACCTTGCAGCATACGGCAGCCGCCAGCATATATGCAGCTGCCAATGCATATTGGAACTATGTCTATACATACCGGACATTGAACCTAGCCCATCAACTTCTTGAAGGTGCCGAAGAAAGTGTTCGAGCAACAAAAGCTCTTGCAGCTGCAGGGGAAGCTGCAAAGGTTCGAACGGATATGGCTGAGGCCTATTTTCAGCAGGCAAAGGCGGTTGAGGTCAATCAGACCCAACTGCTTCATCAGTCATGGAGTGACCTTTTTCTTGCGATGGGCATTTCAACCCAAGGTCGTGATCGCCCTGAAGATCCTTTAGATGCATTTCCTGTACCAGACGGAAATCTGTCGTCGCTTTCAGATATTTCAAAACTTAAAGCCAAAGCTCTGGCTTCCCGTGCTGATTATTTAGCCCTGCAATTACAGAGCGAAGCTGCAAAAGATATTCTGGCAGGCAGCCGGAACGGAATGAAACCGAAAATTGATCTTCTGTTGTATGCAGGGTACAATGGCGAAAATATCGGGTCGTCGTTTACTGATTATGTCAGCTCCCTCACCAGCAAGGTTCCGGGCTCTAATGTATCAGCCACACTCCGATACACCGTAGCAGCAGGGAACCACAGCAATGAGGCAGCCTTTATTCGAAGCAGCGCTCTCCATGAAACTGCGCAGATAAACAGCCGGGTACTTGAGCGTTCAATTGATCAAGGGGTAAGACTGGCAACTGAATCGGTAAAAAATACCGCTGCTATATGGCTTCTGAGTACCGAGAGCGCCAAAACCTATCGCTTTCTTAATACTGTAGAACTTAAGAAATATAGAATAGGCATCTCTGACCTTTTTAAGGTGCAGTCAGTCAGTACAGATTTGGGAAATGCCGAAAATCAGCTGATATCTGCCGAAAAAGCATACGCAGTAGCGTTGCTTTCACTCCGGTTTCAGCTTGCTGCACTTATGCGGGTAGAAAATGGTCGATACAGCATTGAACATGAAGATCTGGTTACCATTCCGACTGTAGATAACATCATTAAAAAGCCATGACCCCGCACGACAGTAAACTGCCATGGAATGAGGCGCGGGTTAAAACCCCGACAGTACTGCAAATGGAGGCGGTTGAGTGCGGAGCTGCTTCACTTGCTATGATACTTGCGTATTACGGTCGCTTTGAGCCGCTCGAAAAACTTCGTGAGTCATGCGGGGTTTCACGGGACGGCAGCAAGGCGAGCAGCTTGATTAAAGCGGCTCGTACCTACGGTTTTGAAGCTAAAGGGTTTCGTATAGAGCCAGAGGCAATTCATGAAAAGCGATTGCCTATGATCCTTTTTTGGAACCTCTATCACTTTGTTGTGCTTGAAGGCTTCAAAAATGGCTTTTACTATATCAACGACCCGGGATCCGGTCCCCGTAAGGTGACCCGGCAGGAGTTCAGTGAATCTTTTTCAGGTGTAGTGCTCACGTTTACCCCTACCGCAGATTTTATAAAGGGGGGCAAGCCATTCAGCCTTGTTGATGGCTTGAAAAAGAGGTTGCCGGGCCTTGAGAGTGCCCTTGTGTATATTGTGCTCGTCAGTCTGTTGCTTGTTATTCCAGGTCTTGTTGTCCCTTCATTTCTTCGCATATTTATTGACTACGTTCTGGTTAAAGGCATGCATGGCTGGCTGCAGCCTTTGCTTGTAGGTATGCTGGTGACCGCCCTTTTGCAGGGAGCTCTTGCCTGGCTGCAGCATCACTACCTGCTGCGGGCTGAAACAAAGCTTGCCCTGACCTCATCAACCAAGTTTTTCAACCATATTTTTGCCCTGCCGATCAGGTTTTTTACCATGCGTCAGGCCGGTGAAATTTCGAACCGTGTCCAGCTTAATGACAAGGTTGCGACAATTGTAGCAGGCGACCTGTCAACGACCGGTCTTAATATCCTTCTGATTTGTTTCTACGCCCTTATCATGTTCCGCTACGATGCGGTACTGACTATTGTGGCTATAGTAATTGCAGGTCTTAATGGTCTTGCTCTTTCTTTTGTATCCAGTCGCCGTATTGTATTGAACCAGAAGTTTCTGCAGGATAACGGCAAGTTGCTTGGAACAACGTTTTACGGCATCAAGACGATTGAAAGTATAAAAGCATCAGGCTCCGAGCACGATTTTTTTTCGCGCTGGTCAGGGCTGTTTGCGAGTATGGTTGCAGGTCGTCAGACGCTTGAGGTTTCAACAGTATTCCTTCTTGCGATACCGCCGTTTCTGCAGACAGCCGGCAATATTGCTATTCTTACAGCCGGAGGGTTACGGGTGATGAATGGTGAATTGACCATGGGTATGCTGATTGCTTTTCAGAGTCTGCTGCTCTCGTTTCTTGCTCCGGTTAATCAGATGGTTACACTCGGCCAGAAACTGCAGGAAGCTTCGGGTGATATGCAGCGGCTTGACGATGTCATGGATAATAAGGCTTCGCTTGGTAGTGAGGATGAACCGCGCTTTTTAGCAGCAACAGACATCGGTAGACATGAAAAGCTTTCCGGTTATGTAGAACTTAAAAACGTGACATTTGGCTATAACACTCTTGAAGCACCATTGATTACTGATTTTTCGCTCAAGCTGGTTCCAGGATCACGGATCGCATTGGTAGGAGGTTCGGGATCAGGAAAATCTACCATAGCGAAAATTGTAGCCGGTCTCTATGAACCATGGAGCGGCGAAGTTCTGTTCGATGGCAAGCCAAGAAGCGAAACGCCCCGGAGGGCACTCGTTAACTCGGTTGGCATGGTCGACCAGGAAATCACCCTTTTTGAAGGTACCATTGCTGAAAATATAGCCATGTGGGACACCACCCTCCCTCAGCAGGAAATTGTCCGTGCAGCAGAGGATGCCGCCATCCATGAAGTTATTAAAGCCCGTACCGGCGGTTATCAGGGTGTGCTTGCCGAGGGAGGCAATAACTTCAGTGGCGGGCAGCGCCAAAGGATGGAGATAGCCCGGGCTCTGGCCACTGATCCATCAATTCTTATTCTTGACGAGGCAACAAGTGCGCTCGACCCGACAACGGAGAAAATTATCGACACCAATATTCGTCGAAGAGGGTGTACCTCGCTTATTGTTGCACACCGCTTAAGCACTATCCGCGATTGTGATGAAATTATCGTGCTTGAATATGGCAAAGTCAAGGAGCGAGGAACACACGCTTCACTGATGGCAATAGAAGGCGTATACGCAGCACTTATTACAACAGCTTAGTGAAAACCCCATTTTCCAATCTCATGGATAAAGGCGGAAGGGAAACGGAACGAGAACGGAACTATGCTGCAAAAGCGGCACTGAAGTCCAGCGTCCAGCAGAAAGAGTATCGTACGGCTCTTGGCCGGATTGCATCCATGATGCATGGTGATTCGGTATCAAAAGACAGCTCTCTCGATCCGGACCCTTTGTTTACAGCGTGCGCTATGGTAGGCAAAGCTGGAGGTTTTACTTTTGTTAAGCCTTATGGCGATTCAGGAGGATCACATGAGGATCCCATACAGTTTATCTGCCGGTTTTCGGCAGTACGGGCTCGAAGTGTCATGCTTCGAAACCTGGAACGCTGGTGGACGCTCGAAAGTGGTCCGATGCTCTGCTTTAGTCGGGAGGGAAAAAAACCGCTTGCCCTTATACCTGGGGGGACCACCGGTTACCAGCTTGTTGATCCATCAACCTCCGAAATTGAAGTACTTACCCCGGCTGTAGCAGAAAAGATTGCTGAACAGGCGTGGATGTTTTACCGTCCTTTTCCTGAAAAACCGATGCTTGGCATGGAATTGCTTCGGTTTGGCATGTTTAGGTGTCGGGGCGATGTCATTCGGATGCTTCTTTTTGGCACTGCCGGTGCTCTTCTGGGCCTTCTGACTCCGGTGCTTACAGGGTTGCTTTTTGGCACCGTTATACCACAGTCTGACCGCACCCAGCTGTTACAGCTGACATTGATTTTAGTGGCGAGTGTTATATCGGTATCGGGATTTGATCTGGCCAAACAGATTGCTGCATTAAGAATGCAGACTCGTATTGACATGCTGATTCAGCCTGGGCTGATTGACCGGCTTTTGAACCTGCCGAGCAACTTTTTTCGCCGCTACTCTTCGGGTGATCTTGCAGCAAGGGTGATGGGAGCCACCCAGATTCGTGAAATTCTGAGCAGTTCAGCCGTCAGTGTTGTTCTTGGCATGCTCTTCAGCATTTTTTCGCTCAGTCTGCTTTTTTACTATAGCTGGAAGCTGGCGCTTGTGGCGCTTATGCTGACGGTTTTTATGGTGGCCGGAACGGTCTTGATCTCTCTCCGTCAACTCAGTCTTAATCGGGAGGCAATTGCTGTACAGGGCAGGATATCAGGATTGCTCGGCAATCTGCTTGCCGGTATTACCAAGATACGGGTTACAGGAACAGAAAAAGCTGCATTTTCAAAATGGGCTGGCCTTTTTACACGTGAACGGGGTCTTATGTTTGAAGCGGGTAAACTGCAGAACACGCTTTTTGTGGTGGCTACATCTTTTCCGGTAGCGGCGATGGCAATGATTATTTTTTCGGCAGGTAGTTTTTTACAGGTCGATAAACTCAGTGCAGGTTCTTTTATAGCGTTTACTTCAGCGTATACCGGGTTTCAAACAACGCTCCTGCAGATGGTTATGACCGTGATCGCAAGTTTGAACGTTGTGCCTCTTTACGAAAGGCTGAAGCCTGTACTTGAAATGATGCCCGAATCGGACGAAACAAAAAAGTATCCGGGAAAGCTTTTGGGCGGCATATCGGTGAGTAACTTGAATTTCAGCTACAGTAGCGACACTCCTCAGATTCTTTATGATATAAATATTTCCGTTGCTCCCGGTGAGTTTATTGCTCTGGTAGGAGGGTCCGGATCGGGCAAGTCAACACTGTTAAGGATTTTTCTTGGGTTTGAAAAACCTGATTCGGGCACAGTTTATTACGATGGCGAGGATCTGGCATCGTTGAATGTGCAGGCTGTCCGACGCCAGATTGGGGTGGTGATGCAGAATGGCCAATTGCAGCCCGGATTTATTTTGCAGAACATTATCGGATCATCAATTCTCACCGTAGACGACGCCTGGGAAGCTGCAGCAATGGCCGGGTTTGATGAAGATATCCGCCAGATGCCTATGGGTATGCATACGGTTATCAGCGAAGGGGGCGGGACATTGTCCGGTGGACAGAAACAGCGATTGATTATTGCAAGTTCTCTCGTTCGTAAACCGGGGATCATCTTTTTTGATGAGGCTACCAGTGCTCTTGATAATCGTACCCAGGAGATTGTCGCCAACAGTCTTGAACAGCTTAAAGCTACCCGAATTGTCATAGCTCATCGCCTGAGCACTATCCGTCAAGCCGACCGCATATACTGCCTCGATAAAGGCAGGATAGTGCAGTCCGGCAGTTACGGGGAACTGATTGCTGTGGACGGCTTTTTTAGAGAAATGGCCAGCAGGCAGATTGCTTAACCAGGGGTTATTCATCCAGCGCGAATGTTGCATAGTTATCGCTTGACGAGAAACTCTGTGATTTCAACGAGCTCTTCTTTGCCGATCGGTTTCGTTATAAAACCGTCACACCCAGCCTCCTTTGCTTTTTGTCGCACTTCTTCAGAAGTAAATGCCGACAGCACAACAATGGGCAGGTCAGGGTGATCAAGTTTGATCAGCTTTGTTGCCTCAAACCCGTTCATGATCGGCATTTTAAGGTCCATAATCACAAGATTGATCTCAGGGTGACGCTCAACGAGTTCTGTGGCAACCCATCCGTTTTCGGCACAAAGAAAATTGATGTTTTCGTTTTTCAGGCTTTTTGTGAGCAGCATAGTGCTTACCTCGTCATCTTCGGCTAGCAGAACCGTTAAAGGGGGTGTTGCAGTGGTTTGCTCAAGAAGGTCAGGAGAAAGTTGTTCCGGTTTCAGGGAACCCTCAAGCGTATAGGGAAGCGTGAATATAAAGGTGCTTCCTTTACCTTCAGCAGACTCAACCCTGATGCTGCCACCAAGCATATTCACAAAAGCCTCTGAAATACAGAGCCCCAAGCCTGAGCCCTCATGAGCTCGTGTTAAGGATTTGTCAACCTGCTGGAAACGATCAAAAATTGACTTGTGCATCGAAACAGGAATACCGATGCCTGAATCAGCCACATAAAACTCCAGCATGTTTTCCTTTTTGGTATAGCCGACCTCAATACCGCCCGAACGGGTGAATGTCATCGCATTCTGGACCAGATTGGTCAGGATCTGTTGAACCTTGGCGTTATCGGTAACGATGATGCTTTCGTTATCGGGCAGTCCAGTCGTGCTGCGTAACCGTAATCCCTTGTTGTCAGCCTGAGGCTTAAAAAAAGCGCAGAGATCACCGACGACTTCATTGATGGGTGTCGGTGATAAGTGCAGCCTGGTTTCGCCCGCTTCAATGCGTGAAATATCGACGAGGTCATTGATCAGATTGAGCATTCGATGCCCGCTTTGATGAATCAGGCCGAGATATTCAGCCCGTTCCTCGTCGGTGTGATACATTTCTTGCAAAAGTTCTGAAAAGCCGAGAATACCATTCATCGGGGTGCGGATTTCATGGCTGATATTGGCGAGAAACGCCGACTTCAGCCGGTCGTTCTCAATGGCTTTATCTTTGGCTGCAATCAAAGCCTCCAGCATCTGCTTCTGTTCAGTGATATCAACCTTTACAGCAACAAAGTTTATTATCTCTCCCTCAGAATTTCTGATAGCAGATATAACTGCCGACTCCCAGTAAAGTTTTCCGTTTTTCTTTTTGTTATATATTTCTCCACGCCAGACCTTGCCGGCAAGAATGGTTTCCCAGAGTTCCTGATAGACACCTTCAGGCATCAACCCTGATTGCAGTATGCGGGGGTTTTGTTTTTTTGCCTCTTCCGCTGTATAGCCTGTAAGCTTGGTAAACATCGGGTTGACATATTCAATAGCCCCCACAGGATTTGTAATGATCACAGCCGTTGGGCTTTGCTCTACAGTAGTGCTCATTATTGTAAGCTGGCGTTCAGCCTGTATGCGTTCCGTGATATCATGAATAATGGCATACAACAGAGATCTCCCGCCTAAATCGATTGTTTTGCTGAACACCTCAACATGACGCAAAGAACCGTCTGCTCTGCGATGCTGAAAAAGTAACGGGCGATTTCCGCCCTCAAGTCTGTTGTTTTCAAGAGCTCCCTTTACCTCATCAGGTGGAAGCGTATTTATTTGCTCCATGGTCATGGTGCGGAGCTCCTGTATCGGCCACATATAAAACTCGGCTGCCGCCTCATTAGCATCAACGATTTCTGAAGTTTCAGGATCAATGAGCAATTTTATGGCCGAATGCTCCTTAAACATAATTTTGAACTTCTCTTCGCTCTTTTTCAGAGCCGCCATGTCACTATATTTTCGTGCCGTAACATCAGTAGCCGTCCCAATCAGAAATGGCCTGTTGTCTATGAAAATCCTTTTGGCCGAAAGCTGATGCCAGCGATACAGAGGGCCGCCATGTATAAGCACTTTCACTTCTGTAGAATCCTCATTACCGCTCGTCATGATCTGGTTGATTTTCTCCAGAATAAACGGTCTGTAATCGGGGTGTATGCTCTCAATGGCTAAGGTATTGGACATTTCACTCTCTTTTTTACCCATAACCATGTCGCGTTCATAGGTATTCCACTGAACAAAACGTCCATCAGCGTCAAGGACATAAAACCCACCCGGCATTGTCTCGATAAGGGCACTTCTGAAGATCTTCTGGGTTTTCGATTCCAGTTCAGCACGCTTTACGGCAGTAATATCCTGTCCGGATATAGAGATGCGGGTAAACTTTCCTTTACTGTCGGCTAAAGGTCTAAGCGTAGTCCGTATAAAAAGCCCTTGACGCTCATCCTCAAAGGTGATGCTTTTGCCTGTTTTGAGAGCTTCGTCCACCAAACTTTTTCTGATTGCTGACACTTCAGGTTCAAGCAGATCAAAAGCGTTTATCATAAGGCATTCTTGCACCGTCCTGCCGATAATTGCAGCAAAAGTCTTGTTGACTTCAAGCATTGTGCCGTCCTGCTCCATGACAAATTCAGGGTCAGAGTTGTCAAATATATCGCGCAAAACACTATAGCGTTTCTCAAGAGAACGCATTGCGGTATCTTGACCATTACCATGCTGTGACATAGTATTTCCAGTAAAAAGATTGCCAGCGAATCGTATAACTCAATATATAATAATTGTGCATCAATATATATGCAATATATAATGCGGTAGCTTTTCACTGCAATCCACAAGTCAAAAAACAATTTTCATACGTAAGTTTTGCTGAATTATAGTAACTTCGCAAAAGAGTTATGCACGATCAGTTGGTCACACTGAACATTATTGAAACAATGTGTAAATTAATCATGCTAACAACCCTTGTAATTGCCCCCTGTGACTTTTATACCACCAGCTATGCCAAATAAAAAGCCCAGCAATCCACCAGATACCTCAAGCGATTTGAGGGCTCGCGCCGAAGAGCAGCTGAAACAAAAAAACCTCAGCACTGGCTCTTCAGCACTCTGCACTGCGCCCTCACTTGATGATCTTCTAAGAATAAACCATGAGCTTTCGGTCCACCAGATAGAACTCGAAATGCAGCAGGAGGAACTGGTTCAGTCGAGAAAGGAGCTCGAAGAGAGTCGTGACCGTTACACTGAGCTCTATGAAAATGCACCTTTAGGCTATTTGACCCTTGCTCGAGACTCAACGATTCTTAAAGCAAACCTGACGGCAGCAAAATTGCTTGGAGTGTAT
>Ga0194037_1000955_pt1 | contig 21900 bp, 18 predicted proteins | sample JunL306m_MetaG_FD_148653 | JGI IMG/M metagenome (GOLD analysis project Ga0194037, IMG submission 148653) | Anoxic zone freshwater microbial communities from boreal shield lake in IISD Experimental Lakes Area, Ontario, Canada - Jun2016-L304-6m | ecosystem: Environmental > Aquatic > Freshwater >...
AATCGCGCCTGCCCACCGCCTCCGATACCAAGTCATAGGAGGAGCGCGCCTCATGGCAGTGCGCGTGTTGCGGGCGGTTTTCGTGCTTGGCAGCGCGGGCGGCAGGCGGGACGATGGGTCATGGCAGGCGCGATTCGGGAATACGAGGGACTCCGCGTGACGGTGGATGACGTGGTCTATATGCCCAGTCTGGCCGCACCGGCGGAGAAACCCCATCCGTTCGTCTATTTCATTTCCATCCACAACGATTCTCCGGTGCCCGTCACGCTGCGTGCCCGCAAGTGGGTGGTGCGCGAGGACGGCGGGGAAGTCACTGTCGTCGAGGGCGATGGCGTGGTCGGCCAAAATCCCCTGATCGAACCGGGCGGACATTTTTCCTATAACAGCTATCATGTTGTCGCCAGGAGCGCCCGGGTTGCGGGCGCCTTCTTCGGTGAAGCTGCCACCGGCGAATGGATCTTCACCCGCATCCCGGAGTTCCGGCTGGTGGTTCCGGATTAGAGACCAGAGGACAGAGGACAGAGACCAGAGGACAGAGGACAGAGACCAGAGGACAGAGGACAGAGACCAGAGACCAGAGACCAGAGACCAGAGACCAGAGACCAGAGACCAGAGACCAGAGACCAGAGACCAGAGACCAGAGACCAGAAAGAGAGCGTTGCGACTGTCCTCCGTCTTCTGCTCAGGCGCAAATCACCTGCTGCATGCGCACGTCGTGGGGTTCCCCGAAAGTATCCGGGACCATCTGATAGGCGAAGCACACGCCGATTTTCACCGCGCCGGGGCGGGCACCGGCCAGCAGCCGGTCGTAATACCCGCGCCCGCGCCCGAGGCGCCCGCCCTGCGCGTCAAACGCGAGGCCCGGGCACAGGAAGGCGTCGATGCGGTCGACGGCGACTGCCGCCAGGGCGGGGGAGGGTTCTCGGATGCCGAACGCGCCTGGGATCAGGTCCGCCGCCGGGTCGGTCACGGCGTGCAGCGCCAGGGTGTCGCCGGCCACGCGCGGATAGATCCAGCACCGCAGCGGGTGGCGCGCGATCCATGGCGCGAGATCGACCTCGCCCGGCAGCGCGACAAACGCGGCGATCGAGCGTAAGCCTGGGTGGTCGGCCAGCCAGCGGTCCAGGGCGGCGCAGACCGGGCCGGAATCCAGCTGACGAGTGCGGACCAGCGCCCGCATCGTGGTGCGGAGACGGGCTTTGCAGGTGATGGATTCGGGAATTGCCATTTGCCAACGGGCGGAGGTTTCCAATCCATAGCCGCGATGAGGGCCATCTGGCAAGTAGCGACGATTTTTTTCCTCAACATGACGTGAGGTGAGATTGCCGCCATCTTCCGCTTGCCACAGCCGATCATCCACCTACCTTTGCCGGGGACGCACATATGAAAATCTGGCTAGACGGTAATTTGGTGGATGAATCGGCAGCGAAGGTATCGGTCTTTGATCACGGCCTTCTCTACGGTGACGGGGTTTTTGAAGGCATTCGGTTTTACAATGGTCGGGTCTTTCGCCTGGAGGAACACATCCGCAGGCTGTTCGCCTCTGCCCGCGCGATCATCCTCGATCTGCCGTGGACTCAGGAGGAGGTCTGCCGCTTCACCTGCGAGACCTGCGCCGCCAACGGCCTCAGCGACGGTTACATCCGTCTGGTTGCCACCCGCGGCCCCGGCGAACTCGGGCTCAACCCGTATCTGTGCCCGAAGCCCACGATGTTCATCATCGCCTCGACCATCCAGCTTTATCCCGAAGAGCACTACCAAAACGGCCTCTCGATCATCACCTGCGCCACCCGCCGGCCCTCGCCCGCGGCCTTGATGCCGCAGGTCAAATCGCTCAACTATCTGAACAACATCATGGCCAAGGTCGAGGCGATCCAGGCCAACGCCCTCGAAGCAGTCATGCTCAATGAACAGGGCTACGTGGCCGAATGCACCGGTGACAACCTGTTCCTGATGAAAGACGGCACGCTCCATACCCCGCTCATCAGCGACGGCGCGCTCGACGGCGTCACCCGTTCCGTGATCCTGGAACTGGCCGGCCAGCTCGGCATTCCGTTTGTGGAACGCTCGCTCACCCGCTATGACATCTTCACGGCCGACGAATGCTTCCTCACCGGCACCGCCGCCGAGGTCATTCCCGTGGTGGCGCTCGACCGCCGCGTGATCGGCACCGGCAAGCCCGGCCCGTCCACCCAACAGCTCCTCGCCGCCTTCCATCAACTCGCGATGAGCACCGGCACCCCGATCCACTGACTTTCGACCCCAACCGTCACCTTGACGACTCACTCCTTCACCGCTCCAAGCACCATCCGCCCCCCGGGCTCCCAAGCATGAAATGTGATTTTTGCGATCAAAAGGCCACCGTCTTCCTGACCCAGCTCGTCGAAGGACAGATGAAGAAAGTCTGCTTGTGCGACCCCTGTGCCAAGGCGCGCGGCGTGACCGATCCCACCGGGTTTTCACTCGCCGATCTTTTGTTAGGCGGGGCGCCGGCCGGCCCCGGCCCCGGCGCGGGCGGCAAGCCGTCGCCGGCCACGGCGACGGCGGGCGGCGGTCGCAAGTGCCCGACCTGCGGGTTTACGTTAGACGATCTGCGCCGGGTGCGCCGCTTCGGCTGCAGTGATTGTTATGCCACGTTCAGCGACGAGGTGGGTCAAATCATCCGCGGCATGCACCAGGGCACCAGCCATGTCGGCAAGGTGCCTGCCGGCCTGATGGCCCTGCACATCCGCCACCAACGCATCGAGGAACTCCGCTCGCGCCTCGATCAGGCCATCACCTCCGAAAGCTACGAGGAAGCCGCCGGCATCCGCGATGAAATCCGCAACCTCGGCGACGGCCAGTCGACCTAACACCTTGGATATTCTTTTTCCACTCTTGCGTCTTGCCGCCAGCGTCCCCTAGTCTTGAATCTTCCCCATGATGCGCTTTTCCACCCTAGTCAAACACCCCGCCGATTGGATGACCGGCGGGCAGGGGGAGCACGGTGCCGTGTTGACCTCGCGGATCCGCCTGGCGCGCAATCTCCGGCGGCATCCGTTTCCCGGTTGGGCCAAGCGTGAACAACGCGCCGCGGCCCTTGAATTGATGCGCCCCGCTGTCGAAGCGCTGCCCGCCATGAAGGGCGCGTTCTCCCAGGAACTTGGCGATCTCAGCTCGGTGCAAAAACAGGTGCTCGTCGAGCGCCACCTCATTTCCCGCGAGCATGCCGCGCGCGGCGTCGGTTCCGCCGCCGTGATCGAGCGCCGCCAGACCCTCAGCCTGATGCTCAACGAGGAGGATCACCTGCGGATGCAGGCCATCCGCCCGGGGCTTCAGTTGGCCGCCGCCTTCAGCGCGCTCTCGGAGCTCGATACGGCGTTGGAGGAGTCGCTCGAATTCGCCTTTGATCCCACGCTGGGCTATCTCACTACTTGTCCGACCAATCTGGGCACCGGCCTGCGCGCCTCGGCGATGTTGCATCTGCCGGGATTGGTGCTCAGCGATCAAATCGGCCAGGTTCTCCAGTCGGTCAACAAGATCGGCCTGGCCGTTCGCGGGCTCTACGGCGAAGGCACCGAGTCGCTCGGCAATCTTTACCAGATTTCCAACCAGTCGACCCTTGGCGAGAGCGAGGAAACCATTATCCGGCGGCTGGAACGGGTGATCGCCCAAGTCGCCACTCACGAGCAGAACGCCCGCGAAAAACTCCTCGATGACGATCCGGAGATGGTGTCCGATAAAATCGGCCGCGCCTACGGGGTGCTGCGCCATGCGCACATCATCGACTCCAAGGAGGCGCTCAACCACTTGTCGCTGCTGCGCCTCGGTGCCACGCTGGGTTTTTTTCCGGCACAAACCGTTATTTTGTGCGATACTCTGTTGATGGATATTCAGCCTGCGCACCTGCAGCTTCATTCCGGACGTAAGCTCTCGCCGGATGAGCGGGATGCGCTGCGCGCGGAAATCGTCCGCTCCCGTTTGCTTTCTCTCGAATCCCCTGGTAATCGTCCTTCAGACAACGATTCCAAACCGAATTCCGATCCCAATCACCCCGGAGACTCATGAACAACTTCACCCCACGCGCCCAACAGGTGTTAGCCCTGGCCCGCAAGGAAGCGGACCGCTTCAACCATTCCTATGTCGGCACCGAGCATCTGCTGCTGGGCCTCATCAAGCTCGGCCAGGGGGTCGCGGTCAATGTGCTCGAACGCATGGGCCTCGAACTCGAAACCGTGCGCATGGAAGTGGAGAAGGAGGTCGGCTCCGGCCCGCCGCAGAAATCCGCGGGCAATATCCCCTACACCCCACGGGTCAAAAAGGTGCTCGCCTTGGCCAACAAAGAAGCCAAGGCGCTCAATCATTCCTACGTCGGCACCGAGCACCTCCTGCTCGGCCTGCTGCGCGAAGGCGAGGGGGTCGCCGCGCGGGTGCTCAAGCGCCTCGAAGTGGACATCCAGCGGACCCGCAACGAAATTCTGGCCGAAATCGACCCGAATTTCTCGCCCGATGACCAGGATGACGACGATGAGGATGAGGACGGCGACGGACCTTTCGAAGAAGAGCCCCAGACCCACCAAGGTGGGCCGGAACCTGAAGCCAAATCCAAAACCCCGGCACTCAAAGCGTTCGGGCGCGATCTGACCAAAATGGCCAGGGAGGGCGCGCTGGATCCCGTGATCGGGCGCGAGTCGGAAATCGAACGCGTCATCCAGATCCTCTGCCGCCGCACCAAAAACAATCCCGTTCTCATTGGCGAAGCCGGGGTTGGCAAAACGGCCATCGTCGAGGGCTTGGCCCAGGAGATCGCCAATGGCAACGTGCCGGAAATCCTCCGCGACCGCAAGGTGATCACGCTCGACCTGGCGCTGATGGTGGCCGGCACGAAATACCGCGGCCAGTTCGAGGAACGCATCAAGGCCGTGATGGACGAAATCCGCAAGGTCAAGAACGTCATCCTTTTCATTGATGAACTCCACACCATCGTCGGTGCCGGATCCGCCGAAGGGGCGATGGACGCCTCCAATATCATCAAACCCGCGCTCAGCCGCGCCGAGATGCAGTGCGTTGGTGCCACCACTCTCAACGAATACCGCAAATACATCGAAAAGGACTCCGCCCTTGAGCGCCGCTTCCAGCAGGTGAAAGTCGACGAACCGTCGGTGGACGACGCGATCAAGATCCTTCAAGGCTTGCAGCAGAAATACGAAAGCCACCACAAGGCCAAGTTCACCCCCGAAGCCATCGAGGCCGCGGTCAAGCTCACCTCCCGCTATCTGACCGCCAGGTTCCTGCCGGACAAGGCGATCGACGTGCTCGACGAAGCCGGGGCCCGCGCCCGCATCGGCACGCTCACCCGCCCGCCCGCCATCAAGCAACTCGAAGCCGAGATCGAGCGCATCAACCGCTCCAAACTCACCGCCATCGCCGAACAGAATTTCGAGACCGCCGCCGCCCTGCGCGACGACGAGAAACACGCCAAGAAAACCCTCGAGGACACGCTCAAGAACTGGCGGGCCGCCTCCGAGGAGACCATTGTGACCGTCACCGATGACGACATCATGGCGGTGGTTTCCAAGTGGACCGGCGTTCCTCTCAGCCGCATGGAGGAGAAGGAAACCGAGAAACTCCTCAAAATGGAGGACGAGCTCAAAACCCGGGTCATCGGCCAGAACGAGGCGGTCATCGCGATTTCCAAGGCGCTGCGCCGCTCGCGCGCCGACCTCAAGGATCCGCGCCGCCCGATCGGCTCGTTCCTGTTCCTTGGCCCCACCGGCGTCGGAAAAACCTACCTCGCCCGCAATCTGGCGGAGTTCATGTTCGGCGATGCCGACGCGCTCATCCAGATCGACATGTCCGAGTACATGGAGAAATTCACCGCCAGTCGGCTCATCGGCTCGCCGCCGGGCTACGTCGGCTACGAAGAGGGCGGCCAGCTCTCGGAAGCGGTCCGCCGGCGGCCGTATGCCGTGGTGCTCTTCGACGAAGTCGAGAAAGCCCATCCGGATGTCATGAACCTTCTGCTTCAAATCCTCGAGGAAGGCACGATCACCGACTCGTTGGGCCGCAAGATCGACTTCCGCAACACGATCATCATCATGACCTCCAATATCGGGGCGTCCACCATCAAGCGCCAAACCTCGCTGGGTTTCGGCGCGATGGCCGAGGACCAGGCCGATCACGAGGGGATGAAGGAGAAAATCCTCGAGGAATCCAAGCGCTACTTCAAACCCGAGTTCATCAACCGCCTCGACGACCTGGTGGTGTTCCACATGCTTGAAAAAGCCGACCTCAACTCGATCGTCGATCTCGAGGTCGCCAAACTCACCAAGCGCCTCAAGGAAAAGGAAGTCACCCTCACGCTCACCGCCGAGGCCCGCGACTTCCTCTCCGCCAAAGGCTTCGACCCCGCCTACGGTGCCCGCCCGATGCGCCGCGCCGTCGAACGCTATCTCGAGGACTCGCTCGCCGAAGCCCTGCTGCGCGGCGATGTCAAACCCGGCGATGCCGTCCATGTCGTCAAGAAACCCGACGCCGAGGAACTCACTTTTGTCTCAACCCGCACCGAACCCCAACAGGAAGCCACTGTCTGATAGAATGAAGTCTTTTTCCTTTCCCCTTATCCCGGCGCTGGTTGGCGCCATTCTGGCGGTTTTACCCGCAGCGGTCCGCGCGCAGGAAAGCATCATGGTGGTCGAGGCCTATTCCGGCAAAGTCCTCATCGCCTCCAACGCCACTGTCCGGCGCTCGATCGCCAGCCTGACCAAGATCGCCACCGGCACCGTGGCTGTGGACTGGGCCACCGCGACCGGCGCGGACCTCGGCACGCTGCAGATCACCGTGCCCCAGACGGTGGCCTTGGTTGGCGGTCCCAACCCGATGAACCTCCAGCCCGGCGACCGGATCACGATGCGCGACGCGCTCTATTCCGTGCTGTTAGGATCGGACAACCTGGCGGCCCTCGCCATCGCCGATCATGTCGGCCGCGAACTCCTTGCGCGACGCGGTAAAACCGGCGAACCGGTGGTGGAATTTGTCGCGGAAATGAACCGGCTCGCCCAGGCGTTGGGAATGACGCAGACCCGCTTCGGCAACCCCCACGGCATCGAACGCAGTGGCGCGAAAGCCTATTCCACCGCGGCCGACGTCGCCCGGCTGTCGATCTATGCCATGCGTCGCAACGCATTCAACTACATCGTCCGCCAACCGGAGCGCCAGATCGGCTTGACCGGGGCAGGCGGCAGACGCAGCTATCACCTCCGCAACTCCAACGAGTTGATCGGGGAACCGGGGATCCTCGGCGTCAAAACCGCCACCTCCGACGTCGCCGGCCCCTGTGTCGCGGTGTGCATGGAACGTGACCCGCTGGTGCGCCTCAAACCGGATGGCACCAAGGGTGCCACGCCGCGCCGCCTGATGGTGGTGGTCTTGAACAACCCCGACCGTTTCAACCGGGCCCGCGAACTCATTCACCAAGCCTGGGCGGTCTACGATCCGTGGCTCGCGGCGGGGGCTCCCGTTCAGGACCGCAAACGCGAGATGCTCAGCTTGCCGACTCCGCAGTGAGGGCGGCATTGCCACGCGGTTAGCAGTTGTCAGAAATCTGGAAATCCTCCAACCTTCCGCCATGCCCACCGATCCACTTCTCGAACTGTTGCGGCGCAAAGCCCGGTTCTCCCATCAGGAACTCGCCGACTTGTTGTCCATGGACAAGGACTCCGTGACGCGCCGCATCGCCGCCTGGGAGCAAACCGGCATCATTTGCGGCTACCATGCCGTGATCGATTCCGAGGCCGCCGGCGACACCTCGGTGTCCGCGTTCATCGAAGTGCGCGTGACGCCCGAGCGCGGTGGCGGCTTTGACCGGTTGGCGATGCGCATCGCGCGTTTCGAGCAGGTGGTTTCGTGCTATCTGGCAAGCGGTGGCTACGATCTGATGGTGGTCGTCGAGGGCGGCGACTTGCGCGAGGTCGCGCGCTTTGTGTCCGAAAAACTCAGTTCGCTGGAAGGTGTGCTGTCCACCGCCACCCATTTCCGGCTCAAAACCTACAAGGAAAACGGCTTTGTCTTCGAGCGCGAGATCGTGCCCGAGCGCCTCGCGGTGAGTCCCTGAGCGGCCGGCAAAGCGGGCTTGTGCTCGCTCCGACTATCTGGCAGCCTTGCCGTTCTAGCAGGCAAATGATATGACACGCGAACATTTCCTCAAAGGCTGGAGTCTTGCGGTGGGCGCGATGGACTCCCTGACCGGCTTGTGGCTGGTCCTGTTTCCGGCTTCGCTGCTGGAGTTGCTGCAGGTGCCGCCGGTCTCGCCCGACGCGCTGGTGTTTGTGAGTTGGATCGGGGTTTTCGTGCTGGCGGTGGGCCTCAGCTATGGCCTGGCGCTGCTGCCTCGCCGGGCGCGCGGGGAAACCGTGTGGATCTTCACCGCGGGCGTGCGGGCGCTGGTGGCCGTTTTCCTCACCGCATCGATCCTCAGTGAGTCGCTGCCGATGGTCTGGGCCGTGGTCGGCGTGGCCGATGGCGTGGTGGCGCTGGTACAAATTGCGATTCTCAGAGCGGGGTGGTGGCGTGACCTCCACCACCGGGGCCCCTGAAATACCCGAACGTGGCCGCCAGCCCGTCGGCGAGCGTGTGGCGCGGCTGCCACCCGGCTGCAAGCAGTCGCTCGGCGCTGGCGCGCGAGTGCTTCACATCGCCGGTGCGCTCCGGGGCGTGCAGGATTTGCGAGCGCGATCCGGCATTCGCAACCACTTGGCCAGCCAGGTGGTTGATGGTGATTTGCCCGCCATAGCCGGCATTGAACACCCCGCTGACACCGGGAGTTTCCGCTGCGAACGTGAGCGCCCCGACGATGTCCTTCACATAGATGAAATCGCGGGTCTGCTCGCCGTCGCCGAACACGGTGATGTCCTCGCCGCGGACGGCCTTCTCGATGAAAATCGGCACGGCGGCGGCGTAGGCGCCTTTCGGATCCTGGCGCGGGCCGAACACATTGAAAAAGCGCAGCGCCGCGGTCTCCAGCAGGCCTTCCTGGCGGAACATGTTCAGATAGTATTCGCCATCCAGCTTGGTGATGGCATACGGACTCTTCGGCTCGGGAAGCATCGTCTCTAACTTGGGAACCGTCGGGTTGTCGCCATAGATTGCCGCCGATGACGCGAACACGAGTTTGCCGACCTTGGCCGTGGCGGCTTCCTCGAGCACGTTGAGCAGGCCAAGCACGTTGATGGCGACGCATTCGGCCGGCTTGGCCATCGACTCCGGCACGCTGACCATCGCCGCCAGGTGGAAGATGTAGTCGATGTCCCGCACCGCTTGCCGGACCAGCTCGCGATCGGTGACGGAGCCTTCGATGAACGTGTGCTGCAAGCCGTCGAGGTTGCGCAGATAGCCGGTGCGCAGATTGTCGAGGACCCGGATTTCCTCCGCGATGCCCTGATAGTGTTCGACGATGTGGGAGCCGATGAAGCCGGCTCCGCCGGTGATGAGGATTTTCATGTGATTGAGGTGATAGTGAAATGCGGCGGAGGTGCCTTCCTTAGGTCCTATAAGTCCTATAGGACCTATGAGCCTGGCGCTTACCCGTGCCGGTTCACGATCTCTTCCATGGCGGCCATGTTGTCCTCGATCGCCTGGACGAAGGCGAACTGGTTACGGCAGCGGTCGAGGTTGTGGTGCGCCCGGTGGATCTTGAAATAGACGTCGCCGTTCAGATAGTCGGTGAGGAAGCGGATCCCGCACTCGAGGGTGAGAAGCTTGCCTGAGAATGCAAGGTGGCCGCGCTCGGCCTCGTTGAGGAAGGTGGCGGTGGAGAGGTAGCCTTTGACCAGCGCCTCAAAGCGGTCGAGGCGGATGCCGATGTGCGCGGGATCCGGGTCATCCTCGCGGGTGGTCGGCGCGGCGGTGCGGACCATGTCGCCGAAGTCATAGAGCGCGCAGCCGGGCATGGTGGTGTCCAGGTCGATCACGCAGACGCCCTCGGCGGTGACATCGTCGAGCAGGACGTTGTTGAGCTTGGTGTCGTTGTGGGTGACGCGCTCCGGGATGGTGCCGGCGTCAAGCAGGTCAGTGATGCGCGCGCAATCGGCGGCGCGGGCGCGGGCAAAGGCGACTTCCACCGCCACCTCGCCGAGGCGGTCGGCGGTGTTGGCGGCGATGGCGGCTTCCAGCGCGGCAAGGCGCTTGGGCGTGTGGTGGAAGTCGGGGATCGTTTCGTGCAGGCGCTCGCCGCCGAGGGTGGCCGCGAGGGTCTGGAACGCGCCGAACGCGCGGGCTGCCTGATAGGCCTGCTCGTTGGTTTCGACTTCGTCGTAGCCGCGGGCGCGCTCGATGAAGGGATAGACGCGCCACACGTTGCCCGCCGGATCGGTGGCGTAGGGCTTGCCGGTGAGCGCCGGCATGCAGGTCAGCGTGCGGCGATAGGCTTCCGGATTGCCCTGCGCGTGCAGCGTTGCCAGCGCGTGCTGGGTGACGCGCTCGACGTTCTCCATCAATTGGAGCGGCTGTTTGAAGACGTTGTGGTTGATCCGCTGGATGATGTAGCGGATGCGCTGGCCGGCCTGGTCGAACCACGCGCAATACGTGTCATTGATGTGGCCGGAGCCATAGGTGTCGGCGCAGACGAAATCGGCCGGGATTTCGAACAGCGCGGCGATGGAACGGAGATCGTGGGCCGCGGCGGAGGTGGGCACTTGGTTGTTTGAGGTGAAATTCTAGCAGTCGGCTCAGGACAGCTGCTCCGGGTATTCACCCGCAGTGATGAGCTTGCGGATGGCTTGCACCACATGCGGCTTGTCGTCCGGATAGGTCACTCCAAACCACGGGCTGGTGGTTTGCAGGACCCGGCACTGGGCATGGCCGCCGTGGATCAGGTGATCCACCACCGTCGGGATGTAGCACTCGGATTTCATCTGGTCGCCCGATTCTAGCAGAAATCGGCTGAACGCCTCCTCAAGTTGGACGAAAAACGCCGGGCCGAAGGCCCAGAAATTCATCGAAACGAGTGACCCGGCCGGCACCACATGGCGCTTGCCGTCGAGGGCGTTGCCGCGCACCAGCCCGTCGCTTTCGCGCTCGATGTTAAGGTATTCCTCGACGTTGGTGAGGCAGCCGGCCTCGTCGGTTTTGCAGATCCCGCGGTTGACGTGGCCGTGGTTGGAGAGCGTGTTTTCTAATGGATATCCGACCATCGCGCTGGCCTGCGAGGCGCTGGCGGGCAGGCCGGCGAAAAACCCGGCGGCCTTGAGATAGGCGTCGCGGCCGTAGAAATCGTCGGCGTTGATCACGGCGAACGGCTCGTGGATGGCGTGGCGGGCGGCGCGCACGGCGTGGGCGGTGCCCCAGGGTTTGGAGCGGCCATCCGGCACGCTGAAGCCCTCGGGCAGATCATCGAGGCGCTGGAACACGTAATCCACCTGGATCCGGCCGGCAAAGCGGGCCCCGACCCCCTGTTGGAAGGCCTCGGCGAAATCCTCGCGAATGATGAACACCACCCGCCCGAATCCGGCCCGAATCGCGTCATAGACCGAATAGTCGAGGACGGTTTCACCATGCGGACCCATCGGATCCATTTGTTTGAGGCCGCCGTAACGGCTGCCCATTCCGGCGGCGAGAATCAGTAGGGTCGGGTTCATCGAATCGAAGCGTTGCAATACAAAAAATGACGGGCCCAGATGCGGACGCCCGACGCGTTGTGCAATGCCAATTTTGCCGCCAATTGGCAACCCTGAATCCAATCCGCGCCTACAATAAGACGGGCGTTTGGCTGGCTGGGGGCTGGTGCGGCGGTCGAGTGAGCACATGGCAAAGCAGTGGATTTGAACAAGCTTGTATCTGTGGACACCCATGCGTCATACATCGGCGTGTGCACCACCGAGGGACTGGAATACCAAGGCATGGACCAGTCGGAGCTCGGCGAGACCGCCTATCCGAACGAAGCGTGAGGGTCCTCCGTCCTCCGGCCATTAGCACTAGCGCCACGGCAGGCATTGGCCACCCGCCACCTTGAAGCGACCGATGGACTCCAGTGCGGGGGCTTCCCGCAGCCAGCCGAGGTGGGTGGTGGTGATCCACTTTTGGGAGGTTGGCGGCAGGTGGGCGAGCAGCGCGTTGCGGCGGCCGGGGTCGAGCTCGCCGAAGATGTCATCCATCAGATAGATCGGGGCCTGGCCGCCGCGCGCTTCCAGCAGTTGGCCCTGGGCGAGTTTGAGGGCCAGGGCGAGGGTGCGTTGCTGGCCTTCGCTGGCGAAGTCGGCGGCGGGCATGCCGTGGAGGCGGAGCCCGAGGTCGTCGCGGTGCGGGCCGACAACGGCCTGGCGCAGGCGGGTCTCGCGCTCGCGGGCCTGGAGGATTGACTCGCGCAGGTCGGGTCCGCTGGACGGGAGGTATTGCAGGGTGAGTGGTTCCTCACGGCCGCTGACGGCGTGTTGGGCGGCGGCGGCGAACGGGGCGAGTTCGGCGACGATGCGGGCGCGGGCATCCATCAGGATGGTGCCGTGTTCCACCAGGATCTCCTCGTAGGCGAGAATCTCCGCGTCGCGTGGCCGGCCTGCTTTGAGTAACAGGTTTTTAGCGAGCAGGGCGCGGCGGTAGCGCGACCACGACCGGCGGTAGGAGGCGTCGAGTTGCGCGCCGATGAAATCGAGATAGCGGCGGCGGCCCTCGCCAGGCCCGCGGATCAGTTCGAGATCCTCATTGCCCATCCAGACGATGAGACCGCCGTGGGCGAGGTAAGTTGAGCGGTTTGCGACGCGTTGATCCTCGGCGCGCAGAGTCAGACCTTCGCGGCCATGGCGGACCTGGTGTTCGATGCCCCACGGGTTGCCGGCGATGCCGAAGCCGTTGCTGCCAACCCGGGCGAGCGTCGTCATCCGCTGGGTGCGCGGCGAATGCAGGCGGATCAGCACGCACAGCGCTTCGAGCACCGAGGTTTTGCCCTGGGCGTTGTCGCCCACCAACAGCGCGCCCGCCGCGGGCACTTCGAGGTCCAACGACCCGAAGCAGCGGAAATCCATCAATCGCAGCGAGCTGAGCACGGCGCAGACCTAGCGGCAAATGGCCCGCCTGGAAAGGGAGGAGTGCGCGCGCCGTGGTTCTATTGGCGCGGCTCTTCCCCAGGCGAGGATGCGCCCCACTCGCACCGCCCGACCTGAGGGCGTTGAGTCGCGCGGCGTCCAACGGCTTCAAACGCGTGAGATTTTCCACACGGGGCTTGATTTGCGAGGGGAAACCGGTGGAAAACCCGTGGTCGCCGCGCCTGCGGGGCATGGCTCCATGAAACACAAAGACCTTCGGTTTCTCAAAATTTTCGTTCTGCGCGGTCCCAGCCTGTGGACCTACCGGCCGGTGTTGGAGGCGTGGGTCGACATCGGCGAGTTGGAGGACTGCCCGTCTAACACGATTCCGGGGTTTGTCGAGCGGCTGTGCGCGTGGCTGCCGACCCTCTCCGAGCACCGCTGCAGCATCGGTGAGCCGGGCGGCTTCGTTCAGCGCCTGCACACCGGCACCTGGCCGGCACACATCCTCGAACACGTCACCCTCGAACTGCAAAACCTCGCCGGCATGCCCGGTGGCTTTGGCCGGGCGCGTGAAACCCACGTCCGCGGGGTCTACAAGGTGGCGGTCAAAACCGAGCACGAGGACGTCACCCGCGCCTGTCTGGAGGCCGCCCGCGACCTGGTGATGGCGGCCATCGAGGACACGCCGTTCGATCTAACTTCAACCCAGCTGCGCCTGCGCGAGCTGGTCCTCAAACATCAATTGGGACCTAACACCGCTTGCATCGTCGATGCCGCCACGGCCAAGGAGCGGGGGATCCCTGCAATCCGCCTGTCCGCCGACAACCTGGTGCAACTCGGCTACGGGGCGCGCCAGCGGCGGATCTGGGCCGCCGAGACCGACCGCACCGGCGCCATCGCCGAAGGCATCACCCATTCACCCGAACTCACCCGCCGCCTGCTTGAATCGTGCGGTTTGCCGGTGGCCGACCCCGGCGACGAGGACGCCGGAGGCCGCGGCCAGCCGCACCGGCTGTTAGTTGTCGGCGGCAAGCTGGTGGCCGCGGCGCGCATCGCCGCCGGGGCTGATGCCAACCACCCCCAGTCAGCCGCCACCGACGTGACGGCCTTGGTTCACCCGGCGACCGCTGCGGCGGCCTGCCTGGCGGCGCGCATCGTGGGTCTCGATATCGCGGGCGTGGATTTGCTGGCGGAGGATCTGGCGGTTCCGCTGGCCGCGCAGCGCGGGGCGTTGACCGCCGTGCACGCGGGGCCCGGCTTGATCGCGCACTTGCTAGCTGCCGATGGCACGCCGCGCCCGGTCGGCAGGGCCATCGTCGATCATTTATTTCCTAACGGCGAGAGCGGCCGCATCCCGGTGGTGGGCATCACCGGTTCGGTGGGAACCACCGCCGTCGCCCGCCTGGTCGCGGAGTTCCTGCGGCTCAGCGGCAAAGTCACCGGCCTGGCCTGTGGCGACGGCTTGTTCCTGAACCGGCGGCAGGTTGCCAGCGGCGATTGCGGCGACTGGCAGTCCGCCACCCGGGTGCTGATGAACCGTTCGGTGGAGGCGGCGGTTTTGGAAAATGGCGCGGAGGTCATCCTCGGCCAGGGCCTGGCCTATGACCGGTGCCAGGTCGCGGTGGTGACCCGCATCGATCCCGCGCGCCACCTCGGGCCTTACTATGTGGCGACGCCCGAATATGTGTTCAAGATTTTCCGCAGCCAGGTGGACGTGGTGTTAGGTGGTGGGGTGGCGGTGCTCGACGCTGCCGACCCGATGGTGGCCGGGATGGCGCCGTTGTGTGATGGCGGGGTGATTTTCTATGGCCGCGACCCGGAACTGCCGGCGCTCACCGGCCATCTGGCGCTGGGCGGACGGGCGGTGACCGTGCGTGACGCCGCGTTGGTTCTCACCACGGCCGGCGAGACAACCGCGCTGGTGCCGCTGGCAGAGATTCCGTTCCTCACCGGCGCGGGCCCGGACCAACGCCTGGAATGGGTGCTGGCCGCGGTGGGGGCGGCGTGGGCGCTCGACATCGCCATCCACGTCATCCGCACCGGCATCGAAACCTTTGCCCATGACCCGCAAGGTTCCGGTGGTCCCGAAGCTCCCGTGCCCGACCTATCCAGCAGACCCTAACGAACGCATGAAAATCTTTCAAATCCGGGCGCTGCGCGGACCCAATCTCTGGAGCCTGCACACCTCCATCCAGGCGGTCGTGCATTGCTCGGCCGACGAGCTGTCGCTGGAGTTGCTGGCCGGCTTCGAGGACCGCCTGCGTGAGCGCTTCCCGCAGATCGGCCCGTTCCATCCCGGTGACGCCATGGTCGCCGCGCTCGAACTGGCCGCCCTCGGCCTGCAGGCCGAAGCCGGCTGCCCGGTCGCCTTCAGCCGCTCGGTGGCCACGCTGGAGACCGGCGTCTATCAGGTGGTCATTGAATACACCGAGGAGGCCGTCGGCCGGCTCGCCATCGAGCTGGCCCATGAACTGTGCATTGCCGCCCATGACGACCAGCCATTCGATTTGGCGGGCGCGCTGGCGCGCCTGCGCGAGCTCGACGAGGAGGTGCGCCTGGGTCCCAGCACCGGGGCCATCGTCGCCGCTGCCGCAACGCGTGGGATTCCGTTCCGGCGCCTCACCCAGGGTAGTTTGGTTCAGTTCGGATGGGGCAGCAAACAACGGCGGATCCAAGCCGCCGAAATCGACACCACCAGCGCGATTGCCGAGGCGATCGCCCAGGACAAGGAACTGACCAAGAGGTTGTTAGACGCGGCCGGGGTGCCGGTGCCCCAGGGCCGCCCGGTCAGCGATGCCGAGGACGCCTGGGCCGCGGCCTGCGAGCTCGGCGGGCCGGTGGTGATCAAGCCGCGCGACGGCAACCAAGGCAAAGGCGTGGCCGCCAATGTCAGGACCCGCCAGGATGTGCTTGATGCCTATGCCGCCGCGCGTGAAGTCAGTCCCAAGGTGATGGTCGAGCAATGTCTGCCGGGTCATGATTTCCGCCTGCTGGTGGTCGGCAACCGGCTGGTCGCCGCCGCCCGCCGCGAGCCACCGCTGGTCATCGGCGACGGGCTGAGCACCATCCGCGAGCTCGTCGAGCAGGTCAACCGCGACCCGCGGCGCAGCGCCGGGCACGCCACCATTCTCACGACAATACGGCTCGACGAGATCGCGCTGGTTTCGCTGGTGCAGCAGGGATTCGACGCCGACTCGGTGCCGCGCAAGGGTGCGCGGGTGATCCTGCGCAACAACGCCAACCTCAGCACCGGCGGCACCGCCACCGATGTCACCGACGACGTCCATCAGGACCTGGCGGCGCGGGCCGTGGCCGCGGCCAAAATGATCGGCCTCGACCTGTGCGGGGTGGATGTGGTGTGCGAAAGCGTGCTGCGGCCGTTGGAAAGCCAGTCCGGCGGGGTGATTGAAGTGAACGCCGCGCCCGGCCTGCGGATGCACCTGCAACCGTCGTTCGGCAAGGGGCGTCCGGTGGGTGAGGCGATTGTTTCGGCGCTGTTCCCCAAGTCCGATGACGGCCGCATCCCGCTGGTGGCGGTGGCCGGAACCAATGGCAAAACCACCACCGTGCGGCTCATCGCACACCTTATCGGCCAGACCGGCAAGCGCGTGGGCATGACCAACTCCGACGGCGTGTATATCGCCGGCGAGTGCATTGACACCGGCGATTGCAGCGGTCCGCGCAGCGCCCGCAACGTGTTGTTTCATCCGGACGTGGACGCGGCGGTGTTGGAAACCGCCCGCGGGGGGATCCTGCGCGAGGGCCTCGGCTTCGACCGCTGCAACGTCGCGGTGGTTACTAACATCGGCATCGGCGATCACCTCGGCCTCAATTTCATCAGCACCGTCGAGGATCTGGCGGTGGTCAAGCGCGTCATTCTTCACAGCGTGACCCCGGGCGGGGTGGCGGTGCTCAATGCTGCCGACCCGATCGTGGCCGGCATGGCCAATGCCAGCGCGGGGTCGGTCACCTTCTTCGCACACGACCGCCACCAACGGGTGTTGGCCAACCATCTGGCGCAGGGCAAGCGCGGCGTGTTCGTCGAGGACGGTCATATTGTCGCCGCCAAAGGCAAGCTGCGCTACCGCATTGCCATGAGTGAAATCCCGCTGACCCGCCACGGCAGCATCCCGTTTCAAATCGACAACGCGATGGCCGCCACGGCCGCGGTCTGGGGCTTGGGCTTGCCATGGGACCTGATCCGCCAGGGCCTGGCCGGTTTCGTCAATGATGCCGCCACCGCGCCCGGCCGCTTCAACCTGTTTGACTACCGCGGTGCCACCCTGATCGCCGATTACGGCCACAACCCCGACGCCATCCAGGCCCTCGTCGACGCCATCGAAAACCTCCCCGCCAAGCGCCGCCTCGTCGTGATCAGCGGCGCGGGCGACCGCCGCGATTGCGACATCCGCCGCCAAACCGAAATCCTCGGCGATGCGTTTGACGAGGTGATTCTCTATCAGGACGACTGCCAGCGCGGCCGCGCCGACGGCGAGGTGCTCGCCCTGCTGCGCGACGGCCTGACCAACGCCCGCCGCACCAGCCACACCGAGGAAATCCGCGGCGAGCTCGTCGCCATCGATTATGCCCTTGCCCGCCTCAACCCCGGCGACCTGTGCCTGGTCCTCATCGACCGCATCGACGAGGCGCTCGCCCACCTCGCCGGGCGCATCGCGGGCAAGTGAGGGATTGCGCATGACCCGCGGCCTGACCTCCGGCCGGATTGTCCCCGGTTTGGGGACTGGCAATTTTTTTCTGGGCGACCGAATTTAAGTGGCAGACTGTGGCGGGGAAATGCCGGCCACTAACTAACGAAATGAACATTCATCGGATCGGATTGCGGGCGAGTGCAGTGTTATTGGCGGTGCCGCTAGCCGCCAGCCCGCTGCCGGACTACCGCGCGGAGCTGAACATCCCGTATTGCACGGTTGACGGAACCACCCAGGTGCTCAACGCGTTCCTGCCGCCCGCGACCGGCGAACCGGTGCCGGCGATGGTGGAGATTCATGGTGGGGCGTTTCTGGGCGGGGGGCCGTTAGGCCGCCTGGATGAGGTGCCGGCCTGGCGGGTTTTTGCCAGCCGGCGCATCGCGGTGTTTTCCATTTCCTACCGCCTCGCCCTGGCCGGCGGGTTTCCGCAAAACATCCGCGACTGCCGCAACGCCGTGCGCTTCATCCGCCAGAACGCCGCCCGCTTCCATATCGACCCGAACCGCATCGGCAGCATGGGTGGCTCGGCCGGCGGGCATCTGAGCTTGATGGTGGCGATGGTCCCCGAGGAGTTCGATGATGGCGGCCCCACGCCCGGCCTGCGGGGCGTCAGCGCCAGAACCTGCGGCTGTTTCAGTTGGATCCCGCCCACCGACCTGGCCGGGCTGTGGAATCCGCCGCCGGCCGTCCAGTTAGATCGTGGGGCCGAGACCCCGATTCAAAGCGGCCTGCGGCTGTTGTTTCACGGGGTGGCCCCGGACACGGCGGCGCACCGCGAGTTGTATGACCGGATGTCCCCGATCGGCCAGGTGCGCAAGGATCTGCCGCCGCTGCTGATTTGCGACGGGGAGCGCGATCCCATCGTTCCCGGGCAGCAAGGCCGGCAGTTGCAGGAGAAGTTGCGGCGCGCGGGCGCGGATTCCACCTACTGGATGACCCCTGCCACCGGCCACAACTTTCCGGGCGGGCCCGGGTTTTCCAACCTGCTGGATCGCTTCATCGAGCGCATCCTCAGCCATCCGTCGCGGGATTGGTCGTCTCCTAAACGGGGACAACGCGTCAGGAGCGGAATTTGATGATCGCTTCCACCTTGCTGCGCACGTGCAGCTTGAGGCAGATGCGCTTCACATAGGTGCGAACCGTCTCCAGGGTGATGTCGAGCTTGTCTGCCACTTCCTTGTAAATGTAGCCGGCGGCCAACAACTCCAGCACGTCGCGCTCGCGGGCGGAGAGCTTGGCGTTGTTGTCCTCGATGAGTTTTTCCTGGCGGAAGAATTGCGCGACCTTGCGCGCGATGTGGCTCGAAAATGGTGCGCCGCCCGAATACACGTCGCGGATCGCGTTGTAGATGTCCTCGGTGGTGCTCGACTTGAGCAGATAGCCGCTGGCCCCTTCCTTGAGCGCCCGGAAAATGTTATCTTCCTCCTCGTACGCGGTCAGCATCACTATCTCCAGCTGCGGCACCTTCTTCTTGAGCTCATGAATGCAGTCGATGCCGGAGATGCCCGGCAGATTGATGTCCATCAGCACCACATTGGGCGGGTTGGCCGGGATCTTGCGCAACGCCTCCTCGGCCGAGGAGGTCGCATACAGGCATTGAATGTCGGCCGGCAGCTCCAGAATCTTGATCAAATGCTGCTGGAGCCGGAAGTCGTCTTCGACGACCACCACGGTTTTTTTGCGGGAGATTGTTGCAGGCATGAACTTGAATGGGTGTTAGCTGATGGGCGCTTCCAAAGAGACTCTAAGCCCGCGGTCCGCGAGCGCTTCGATCAGGCATTTGCCCCGGATGTGGGTCATCCGCTGGGTGATGCTCTCCAGCCCGCTGCCGCGCTTGTTCGCCCCGCTGGTGATGCCAATCCCATTGTCCGCGATGGTGATCTTGAGCACGTTGCCCTCCAACCAGATTTTGATTTTGATTTCCGTCGCGCACGAGTGGCGCAGCGCGTTGTTGACCGACTCCTTGACCGACAGACTGAAATTATGCCGGAACTCATGACTGATGGGCATCGATTGGTCGACCGACATGGCGTCGATCCGGCACCGGATGTCAGAGAGTCGGCACAACTCGCTGACCAGGCGGCAGAGGAAATTGACCAGGGCCTCCAGGTCGTTGTTCTTGGAATTGAGCATCCAGACGGTTTCGGACAGCGCGCTGATGAGTTCGCTGGTCATGTCGGTGATCTGGTGGAACGTCGCCCGCGCCTCAAGGTCGGCGATGGTGCTTTCGGCATGCGCGCCGAGCAGCGAAATGTGAGAGAGGCGGGTGCCCAGATCGTCATGCAGGTCGCGGGCGATTCGCAGCCGCTCGTCGGTGATGAGCTGCGCCTGTTGCAGGTGGCGGTTGATGCGGCGGCGGATGAAGTGGCGGGCCGCCAGGGTGGATAGGATGGTGATGGTGAGTGCACAGCCCACCCAAAACCCCAGATGCTTCCAGTAGGGGCGTGGCACCACCACAGTGACTGAGGTTTGTGCGGCCAGAGGCTCGCCGGAAATCGCCAGGTCCTCGACGATGAAATGATAGGTTCCAGCCGGCAGGCGCTCGTAATTGGCCGAAAAGTTCCCGCCATTGCTGATGCTGTAGGCCTCTTTCCACTTCACTTCCAGCGTTTGCCCCGGAACCACCTTGGGCAACGCGAAAATCCCGGTGGCCCAGTCGGCGTGTGCCGTGATGTCGTCGTCCACAATGACAAACACCGGCGAGTCGGCGCTGCCGTCTTCCAGATGAATCGAGGAGGCCATCGACGGGTGGGTGCCGCCTTTGATCCAGAACGGGGCCACCGAGCCGGGAACCCGGCTATCCACCAAAAACTTTTGCGGGGGGGGATTCTGGCTGCCGAGCGCGGTGATGGTGATTTGCGAGATTGCGAACATCCCGACTGCGGAGGCGGGGCCGGCCGAGGACATCGCCAGGTAGAGATATTCAGCTCCCTCCGGGACGCTGATGAGTTCCCGCCGGGCGGTGAATTGCGCCTGCTCGACCGAGCCGTTCCAGCCGTGGCTCTGACCATGAACGGGAAAAGTGCTTTGCAGGATCGGGTCACCATTCTTCTTGATGAAACGCACCTCAAATTTCATCTCCTCAGCCCGCTGGCGCCACTCCCGGTCAATTCCTTCCAGCTTAAAGCGAACCCGCAGTGACTTGGGAGTTATGTAAAACCGCAGCTCGGTGGTTTCGGGTGGGACGGTGATGTTGGGGGCCGTAAGCGGATCCTTGGCACGCTCCACATAGACTTCGATCGAAGTGCGCTCAGGCTTGCCCTGCGCACTGTGGATGCAGAGCAGCAAAAGCAAGGGGCTGTATTTCCGGAAGAATGTCATGATGGGCATGTAAAGCAACTGGGCGCGGACGGGCTGGAAATCTTCAAGAATCAACGCGTGCTCAAACGAGATGTTAAAAGCCTAATGCGCCTGGGGATGATAGCAAGCCGGACCTCGCGCCACTAAGGGCTCCGCGTCAGGAATGCGCCGGCATCTCCGGATGTCCTCGGCGACCTGGAGTCCGCCTTCGAGAAACCTGGATCCCGACCGATGGGCATCGGCCGGGTGATAGGGAATTAGATCCTGGCCAGCACGGCCGCGCCCATGGCGGCGGTGCCGACGCGGGTTTCACCGTCGCGGCCGGTGGCGATGTCGCCGGTGCGGAAGCCCGCGGCGATGGTGGCGGCCACGGCGGCCTCGATGGCGGCGGCGGCCTCGGTCTCCCCCAGCGAGAAGCGCAGCAGCATCGCCAGCGAGAGGATCTGGGCGATCGGGTTGGCGATGCCCTGGCCGGCGATGTCAGGGGCCGAACCGCCGGACGGCTCATACATGCCGAAATACAGCCCGTTAGGGTCCTGGGCACCCAGCGAGGCGGACGGCAGCATGCCCAGCGAGCCGGAAATCATCGCCATCTCGTCGGACAGGATGTCGCCAAACAGGTTTTCGGTTACCAGCACGTCGAACGACGCCGGCCGGCGGATGAGCTGCATGGCGGCGTTGTCGACATACATGTGGGACAGTTCGACCTCGGGAAATTCCTTGGCGATTTCGTTGACCGTCTCGCGCCACAGCACCGAGGAGGCGAGCACGTTGGCCTTGTCCACCGAGAGCAGGCGCTTGTGGCGGCCCATGGCGGCGGTGAAGGCGACGCGCGCGATGCGCACGATCTCGCTTTTCTTGTAAATCATGGTGTCGAGGGCGACGGGTTCGCCGTT